>Ga0315298_1000227_pt1 | contig 114233 bp, 121 predicted proteins | sample WHS_1_MG_FD_203077 | JGI IMG/M metagenome (GOLD analysis project Ga0315298, IMG submission 203077) | Extremophilic microbial mat communities from Washburn Hot Springs, YNP, Wyoming, USA - WHS_1_MG | ecosystem: Environmental > Aquatic > Thermal springs > Hot (42-90C) | place: USA: Wyoming...
CAGCTTACGCTAAAAAGCGCATTCCCTACATTAGTATAGCCTCCAATGGGACACTATTAACTAAGGATAATGCCAAGAAGGTTAAGGATGCTGGGGTGGACTATGTGGAAATAAGCATAGATGGCGCATCACCAGCAGTGCATGACGAGTTTAGGGGCATACCGGGAGCCTTCGAAAGGGCAATTCAAGGCGTAAAAAACTGTGTTGAGGAGGGCATAGACACATGCATCGCAACAGTCCTCCACAGAGACAATCTGGCGGAAACCGAAAAAATCCTACAGTTAGCCAAGGAACTGGGTGTACGCTTCATGCACTTCAATTATATCCCAACAGGAAGGGCAAAAGAACATGTGGAACTAGACCTAACGCCCGACCAGCGCTTCCACGTACTGCACACAATAGGCAAAGAAATAGTCACCCTATACTTGCAGGCAAAAGAAGAGGAAATGAAAACTGGAAAATCAAACATTAAAGTCGACAGATTCTTCAGCACATGCCCACAATACGCAAGCGTCACCAAAGAATTATCCCAGCAAATGGGCCACAAGTTCATGGTTGAAGCCCATTATGCCGCGAAGAAGGGCGTGGAAAACGTCGCAAACTTCCTCGGCGGATGCGGGGCAGGACGCCTATACTGTGCCATTGAGCCAAATGGCGACATAAAACCATGCGTGTTTTTCCCAACAAACCAAAACACCGTTCTAGGCAACATACTAAGAGACGATTTTGAAAGGATATGGGACAACGACCCACTGCTGTGGCAGCTGAGGATTAGAGAAAACCTCGAAACTTACCTTGTGAATGGAAAAGAAGTGGGTTGCGGCATCTGCCCAGACAAATATATTTGTGGTGGATGCCGTGCAAGAGCCTACAGCTACTTTAACGGAAATGTGAAGGCCCCAGACATCGGCTGCATACATAATAAGGCTTTATGGGAAAAAATAATTAGTTTAAGAAAATAAGCTAGGCCTTGCCTTTTTCTTCCTTGCCAAAGTATGTTGTCCACTTAAGCTTGCGGGCATCTCTTTTAAGTTTCAGAGAGCTTTTTCTACATTTGCTCGAGCAGAACCAGAAAATTGTCCCATCATTTTTCACATACATCATTCCAGTTCCCGGTGGAAATTCGTTGCCACAAAATGAGCATTTCCTAGGTTTTGGCAAAGGAGGCGCCTCCAAACTTTCAGCTTGTCTATCTTGTTATTTTCTTCGCCTCTCTCTCCGTCTCCCTAAGCATAAGGATGTCTTGCACCCGCACGGGACCCTTTACATTCCGTGTTATTATTCTTCCTTTATCTTTTCCCTCTAATATTCGGACTCTTACCTGGGTAATTTCGCCCGTCACCCCTGTTCTCCCTATTATTTGAATGACTTCTGCTGGTGTAAGTTCCTCTTCTGCTGTTTCCTTTTCCTTGCTCATTATTTGGCTCCTTTCCTAATCTGTTCAATTCTTTTAATTATCTCTTTAACGAGTCCTCCGGCGTCTCCCTCATTGATTATGCATGCTGATGCTGCTGAAACATCTATTCCAACAGCGTCTCCCAGCTTTTCCTTGCTTGGAACGTAAACGTATGGAATTTTTCTCTCTTCGCAAAGAAGCGGCAGATGGGCTACAACCTCTGGCGGGTCAACATCCTCAGCTATAACAACTAGTTTTGCTTGTCCCCTTTCAACAGCCTTAGTCGTTTCATTTGTCCCTTTTCTCACAGTCCCGGTTTTTGCGGCTATTTGTAGGGCTTCATAGGCCGCATCTGCAACTTCCTTCGGGACCTCAAATTTTACGTAGAACGGTTTTGACATAAGCCTCACCCTCAAATGCACAGTTTAATCAACAACACCTATTTATCAATGTTTCGACAGAACAAGGCGAAAACTCTTCTATACGCAGAGTAACGTAGAAAGGTTTAAATAACATGTCACGTTTGAACCTTTTTGTTTTTCGAGGGGAATATTAAAGTTTGATTAGGCTAGGTCGAGTGCTTCACATAAGTCCAAGCAAGAATGCTATAGTTAAGGTTGAAAACACTCCAAGAATAGGTGAAACCGTTGTTGATGAGAATTTAAAGCCCATTGGCGAAGTCTTCGACATTTTCGGCCCTGTTTCCTCGCCATATGCCGCTGTTAAACCAAAAATTTCTAAGCCAGAAGTTTTAGTCAACAAAGTGTTGTATGTTCTCCCCTCGAAAAAGGGAAAGGAGAGAAAATAAATGGATGATGCAGATGTTGGGGATGCAAGCCCAACATCAACCACCCAGCAGGCTAAAGTTCAGTCTTGCCCCGAATGCGGCAGCACGAGATTGATGCGTGATTATGAATGTGCAGAACTGGTTTGCATGGATTGCGGCTACGTCATAGCCGCAAAAATTGCTGATAGAGGGCCTGAATGGCGGGCTTTTGACGACGAACAAAGGGCAAAAAGAACAAGGGTTGGAGCCCCCTTAACATACACTATTCATGATAAGGGCTTGTCAACGATGATTGATTGGCATGACAGAGATATTTATGGTAAGGGCTTATCTCCCGGACAAAAAGCCCAAGTTTACCGCCTTAGAAAGTGGCAAAGGCGGATAAGGGTTTCAGACGCCACTGAACGTAACCTCGCTTTTGCGCTTTCTGAGATAACAAAAATTGCTAACAATTTGAACCTTCCAAAGAACATTTTGGAAACGGCGTCCCTAATTTATAGAAAAGCCGTTAAAGAGAGGCTCATAAGAGGTAGGTCTATTCAAGGGGTTACGTCGGCAGCTATTTATCTGGCTTGTAGGCAGTGCGGCTTGCCCAGGACATTGGAAGAGATAGCCCAAGCATCAAACGTGAACAAAAAGGAGGTGGGGCGCAGTTACCGCTTCTTAATAAAAGAGTTGAACTATTTTATCCCGCCATTAAAACCAAGTCAGTACATCACTAAATTCTCAAATCAGCTAACGATGCAAGGCAAGGTTGAGGAAATAGCTCACAAAATTTTGGCAGCGGCAAAAGAGCTTAAACTTACATCTGGACGGGGACCAACGGGAATTGCGGCGGCAGCAAGCTACATAGCCTCGGTGCTCACTGGGGAGAGAAAAACCCAGAGGGAAATTGCCGAAATAGCGCAGGTGACAGAGGTTACAATTAGGAACCGTTATAAAGAACTTGTCGAGCGATTAATGTTTCAAATGAGCTTATAGGACTTTAGGCATTGAAGGAAGTGTTTTTAGAAAAGCTCCTCTTCCTCTTGTTGGCAACATGCTTCCTCCCCCTCTTCTTTTTCCGCTCCACCTTCCAGAATTCTTGAAACAGCTTTACCCAGTTCTTCTAAGATGTCCTCGGGAATTTTATCTCGTAAACTCTTGATTTCCTCCCTAAGACTTTTTACCTCCGTCTCTAAGGTCTCAGCCTTTTCACTTAACTCTAAAACTTCCTTAAGCTTGTCCCTCTCCTCTAAAAGTGTGCGCCTTTCCTCTTCCAGCGCTTTGATTTTCTCCTCCAACCGTGCCTTCATTTCGGTAACCCGCATTTTAAACCACCAATTTAATGTATTGTGGTCTCTGCGAATTAATAATTTGTGCAAAACACATTTTAGTCTCTAAGGCAATATTTATAATAGGGTTGTAGTTTGGTTAAGTGTCCCAAATGTGGGGAAGAAGTGACTACCCCCGTTAAGACGTGGACCATTTCTCCGCGGAAACCAGGAGAAGGTGCATCAAAAATTATGGGAATTTTCGAATGTCCCAGCTGCAGAGCAAGGTTTAGAGCAGCTATAGAATCTGAAGCGAGAGTTGAAGAGACAGTAAGTATTAAAAACATGGTTGAAAGAATTAAAGTCATAAAGGGTGAACTTATGCAGACCTTGAAGAACCTGCGGGAGAAAATAAAAACTTTAGAGACTGAACGCGCAAACCTCATGGTTGAAATTGAAAAATTGAAGAAGGCGGCAGAGTCGAGGGTTAGCGCACTCGAAAGCGAAGTGAACATGTTACGAGAGGAAGTTAAATCCCTGAGAGAGCTGCTTGGCTACACGGAAGAAAAGTAAAAATAACAGCGAATTAGGAACAGAGTGCTGATCTTTACAGTTTAAGACTGCAAAAACTTTTTGTAATATTCTTGAGCTTTAGCCACAGCCTTTTCTGGGTTCTTTAAAATTGGGTAGCTTGCGCCTGGGGCGAGTTTTTCACATTTGCTAAAGTACTCAACAACTTTTTTGACGTTTCCTTCGTAAATTGCTAGTCCTCCAGCAATTTGGTACCATACTTTTGCCCTTGTGAAATCTTTTTCCTTTTCGAATTTTTTGGCTTTTTCTGCTGCCTCTTCCATGGAAACGCCGACTTTTCTTGGGTCAAGAAACATTACATTATGTAAAGCCTCATATGTTTCCTTGTCGTTTCCGCAGAGTTTTTCAAGTTCAGTTATCTGTTTGGCTTCAACATTAGTGGTGATTTTTTCCTTCTCTTTCTTTTTCCTTCTAAATATGTCCAGTAAACCCATATTTTTCCTCCTTTAACCAAATATCCATTCGGCTCTATGGCTGATTATCCATTTATGCAACGACTAACTTTAAAGGTTTGTCTGTGTATTTGTGCCTTGTGCCATACAAATTTACATTCGACCTTTCAAAAGTTCCCCGTTTCTTCTTCACCGAAATGGCTAGAATTGTCTATGAGAAAAGAGTGCATAAAAAGATTAGTGATGCTTTACAAGATATCATTAAGAAGTTTAGGATTCAGGAAGCAACAGGCTTAAGTTTGTCCGATGCTGTTCAGCTTTTGGAAGACTTTGTTGATATGGAAGTCAGAAATCGCTTAGAGAGGGAGAGGTTTAGAAAGGCAAAGAAAAGGGCGTTGTTTTTGCCTCACTGTTCTAGGAAGTATATGGATAATCGATGTAAGGCTAGATTTGAGCCGAACATCCCTTCTTATATATGTGTTCACTGCTCTCCTGACTGCCTAATTAATAGGGCTGTTTCTATAGCTGAGAAAAAGGGGTACGACGTGTACGTAATACCTGGTGGTTCATGTGTGTACAAGATTTTGAAGCTTAAACACTATGATGGTGTTGTAGGCGTTGCTTGCGGTGAGGAGATAAAGCTTGCTGGAGAGGCATTATCCAGAATGAATGTGGCTGGGCAAGCTGTTCCTCTGCTTAGAAATGGCTGTGTAAACACTTTCTTTAACATTGAAACCCTAGTGCAAATTCTTTAAGGAGAAAAATGTGGGTTATTTTAGGTGAGGCGGCGACTGTTCTATTTCTTTTCCTCTTTAGCCTTTTTCTTAGCTGCCTTCTTCTTGCAAGCCAACAATTTACACCTCAAAACCAACAATTAAATGAGTAATTTTGGCATTATATAATTTTTACTACTATTTTTGTAAATTATGGGTGAAATTTGTTGTTAAAATTGTTAAGATAAATGTTACTTAACTATCTCCCGCTTTTTCCATCTGAGGTTTTTACTGTGGCATTTACGGCATTTGACCGCTGTTGTGGCGTTTCGTGCTCCGCACTCTCTGCAAATTTTCACATATAGTCTGCGCTGCTGAGCCAGAGTTTTTTTGAAGGGGTCCATTATTGGCATTTTGTTCAACCCGCATTTTTGCAGCTACAACAAACAGAATATGCATCCAAATATACTTTTTGCCTTCTGCTAACTAACGTTTTATTAGTTTTTCCAGTAGTGTGGCGACTTCGCTGGGTTTTTCGGCCACTTCAACGCCAGCCTTTCTAAAGGCTTCTATTTTGCTTTCTGCTGTTCCCGCCTTGCCCATTATTATTGCGCCTGCGTGTCCCATGCGTTTTCCCGGTGGGGCTGAGCGTCCAGCTATGAAAGCCACGACTGGTTTTGGATATTTTTCTTTGGCTATGTATTCTGCGGTAAGTTCTTCTAGGTTTCCGCCTATTTCGCCTATTAGGGCTATACCTTCTGTTTGCGGGTCTTTTTCGAAAAGTTTTAGAGCGTCTATGAAGTTTAAGCCGACTATTGGGTCTCCGCCCAAACCTATGCATGTGGATTGTCCCATTTGCTTTCTAGTTAAGCCAGCGGCTATTTCATACGTTAGTGTTCCGCTTCTTGAAATCATGCCTACGCTTCCTGGTTTGAAGATGTGGGCTGGCATTATCCCAAGCTTGCATTCTCCAGGCGTTATTATTCCTGGGGTGTTTGGTCCTATTATTGTGGCGTTAACTTGTTTGGCATACGTCATAACGTTGATGGCGTCTTTCACTGGAATGTGCTCTGTGATTATGACAACCGTTTTTATTCCATTTTCTAGGGCTTCTAGTGCGGCGTCTGCTGCGAATGGTGCTGGGACAAATATTATTGAGGCGTCGGCTTGGTGGTTTTTTATGGCTTCTTCAACGGTGTCATATACTGGGATATTGTGGACTTTTGTTCCGCCCTTGCCTGGTGTTACGCCTGCAACTATTTGTGTTCCATATTCCAGCATGAGTTTTGTGTGGAAGCTTCCCTGCGCCCCAGTAATGCCTTGAACTATAGCCCTAGTGTTTTTGCCAACTATTATCCCCATATTTTCACGTCCCGCCCTTGACTATTTCCACTACGCGTTGGGCTGCCTCCTCCATGCTTTCTAACACGTGAATTCCCGCTTCTGTTAGTATTCGCTTTCCTTCCTCCTCGTTTGTTCCCACAAGCCGAATGACTAGTGGTTTTTCTATGCCCAGCTTCGCCTTTGCCGCTAAAACACCTTTCGCAACTTCGTCGCAGCGGGTTATTCCGCCTAGAATGTTTATGAATAGGGCTTTGACGTTTGGGTCTGAAAGCACAATTTTAAGGGCTGCTGCGATTTTTTCTGATGGGGCGCCGCCGCCCACGTCTAGGAAGTTTGCTGGTTTTCCACCGTAAAGTTGTATGGCGTCCAGTGTTGCCATCACCAAGCCAGCGCCGTTGCCTATTACGCCTATGTCTCCGTCAAGCTTCACATAGGCTAAGTCGTTTCTTGCAGCCTCAATTTCTTGCGGGGAGAGTTCGCCTTCCAAAATTCTCTCTTTAAATTCTGGGTGGCGGAATAAGGCGTTATCATCAATTATCATGCGGGTGTCGACAGCGACAAAGTTTCCATCAGGAGTTTCGACGAGGGGGTTCATTTCAATAAGTTCGGCGTCGTAGTCCATGCCAGCCCTATATAGGCTATGGAAGATGTTTCCAAGAATTGAAAGCTGGTTTCCAGAGTATCCCATGCGTTTTGCTATTTGTCTGGCATGGTGGGGTCTAAAACCCCACTGCGGGTTTATCGGGAACCTTATCACTTTTTCTGGGGTTTCTGCGGCAACCTCCTCTATTTCCATTCCGCCTTCTGACGATGCGATTGCAACATAGCTTTTGATGAATCTGTCAACGGTCATGCCAAAATAAAGCTCTTTTTTGGCTTGCATTTTCTCTTCAATCCAAACGCTTCGAACGGGAATTCCCCTAATCTTCATGCCTAACAGCTTTTCCACAGCTTTTTCCACATCAGCTGTTGAATCTGCGAAAAGTATCCCTCCGGCTTTTCCCCTCCCAGCGACTGGAACTTGCGCCTTTACGACTAAGGGCGGGTTAAGCTTTAAGGCGATTTCGCGGGCTTGGGTTATGTTTGTGGCTAATTCGCCCTTTGGTGTTGGAACGCCATACTTTGCAAGTATCCTTTTTGCCTCATATTCAAGAAGTTTCATTCTAAAACACCCTTCTTATGCACTATTTTATGGGTTCTATTGTGACGTAGGATTTTGTATCTTTTATGCCTTCAATTGCAGATAATTTCCTTAAAACCTCGTTAAGTTTATCTCTTTCAACAATTAATACAGCGTCAACGTCACCTGCAACCCTAAAAGCCTTTTGCACAAGGGTTTCCCTAATTTTCTCGTAGACTTCGCTTCTTTTTGGTGGATAAACCTTAATGAATATGAAGGCTGGTGTTGATGATATGCCAAGAGCGTTTAATCCTTTTTCCGTGACGTCTATGAATCCTCTGCCAGTTCTAATGTAGTTTAGGTCTCTGAGCTTTTTCAAGTGGAGGTTTAATGCCTGTCTGCTTATACCCAACTCTTTTGCTAGATCGCTTTGCCTCACGTGTAAGGTGTACGTACTTGTTGATTTCCCCTTCTCGTATAGCATTCGAAGCAATTGGATTGAGCGTCTTGTTAATGTTTCCAAGCTTTTAACGCTTCTTTAAGTATGCTGGATGTTAGAGAATTTTACAATGGTATGAATTATTTAAGCATTTAGCAAGTTTCCATTTGTTTAAAGCCTTCGCTTTAGGCGTTTTAAGGTTGCGGTAGAAGTTAAAACCGTAATGTATTTATTTATGGATAAAAATGGTTATGAAGCCATAGAAAAAGTGGAAACAAGGAGTGAGGCGGTCCAAAATGTCTGAAAGCAACTCAGTGTTGATCGGGAAGAAGCCAGTAATGAACTATGTACTGGCTTGCATAACCCTCTTCCACGGCGGAGCAAAAGAAGTGAATATCAAGGCAAGAGGGAGAGCCATAAGCCGAGCAGTTGATGTCGTTGAGGTCGTTAGGCGCCGATTCCTACCAGACGTTAAAGTTAAGAAAGTAGGTATCGGAACTGAGCAGGTGGCACCCAGAGAAGAGGGTGGCACGCCTACAAACGTCAGCACCATTGAGATAACGCTGGAACGCTGAAACACTACGGCTGAACTTTCCAAAGCTCCGCCGCCCCTCCTTTATTTGTGGAGGGCATTCCCTTAGTGAAGACAGTGTTGTGTAGTTTCTGCTTGAAAAGTGGAATCTTATGCCAAAAGTGTTCGGAGAAAGTTAAATCAGGCGAAGTTTCGGAACTTGATTTGAAAATTGCCCGTTTGCTCCTTTCATTGGAGGAAACTTATCCCTCTCTTCAGAATGTTTATTTTTATAAGGCTGTGGATGCGGGGAAAACCTTAGCCATTCTCGTCGGGAAGGGGGATGTCCCTCGTCTTCTTGGTTATGGTGGGAAGATAATTAAGACGTTAGGTGAAAAAACTGGCAAGTCCATCCGTGTTTTGGAGTATGGGGTTGATGATAGAAAGTTTTTGGAAGACTTGTTTGCCCCTTTAAGCATAGTTACCATAAACACTATTTGGCTTCCAGATGGGACAACTGAAACGCGAGTTATTTTGAGGAAGCGAGGTGGAAGGCAACCTCCCTTTGATGTAAAGGCTTTAAAGGAGATTGCCCGTAAAGTTCGCAACATGACGTTGCGGGTGGAGTTTGCAGACTAGTTAGGGCGTGTGAGCAAATGAATTTGGACCCTATTGGGGACTGGCGGAGAACTCACTACTCTGCTGAAATTCGACCGGAGCTTGATGGAAAAGAGGTCACCCTTTTCGGCTGGGTTCAGGAAATTCGGGATTTGGGCGGAATCCGCTTTATAATATTGCAGGACCGCGAGGGGACAGTGCAGATAACCATTCCAAGAAAGAAGGTGAGCAGCGAAGTTTTGTCGAAGTCTGAAGCCTTGCAGAGGAGATATAGCATTGGCGTGAAAGGGATTGTTAAGAAAACGGAGATTACCCCCAGAGGGGTCGAAGTTATACCGAAGGAGATTAGAATTTTCAGCACAGCAGCTTCTCAGTTGCCAATAGACATTACTGGAAAAGTGCCAGCACAGTTGGAGGTTCGGCTTGACGCCCGCGCCTTGGATCTTTGCCGTGAAGAAAGCATAGCCATCTTCAAGATTCAGCACACAACCGTAGAGGCGATACGCGATTTCCTCTTTGAAAGAGGCTTTATAGAGGTTCACACTCCTCGGATAATTGCTTCAGCCACAGAAGGTGGTGCAGCCCTTTTCCCAGTGGACTATTTTGAGAGGAAGGCTTTCCTCGCGCAGAGCCCCCAGCTTTACAAGGAACAGCTTGTTATGAGCCTTGAAAAAGTGTTTGAAATAGGTCCCTTTTTTAGGGCTGAGGAATCCCACACGCGGCGGCATTTAAGCGAGTTTGTTTCGATAGACATTGAACAAGCTTTTGCTTCAGCTGAAGACGTTATGCAGTTGCTTGAGCAGCTTATGCAGCATACATGCAAAACTGTTCGTGAAAAGTGCCAGAAAGAATTGGCAATCTTAAAACACCACGTGGATGTGCCAGAAGTTCCCTTCAAACGCTTGACCTACGACCAAGTTCTCGAAGACTTGAAGAGGGAAGGCATAGAGATTCCGTGGGGTGAGGACATACCAACACCAGCCTTCAGAACATTGGGCAAGATTCACCCATATTTCTACTTCATAACTGACTGGCCAACACGGTCCAAGGCTTTTTACATCAAGCCTAGAGATGATAATCCGGAAATCTGCGAGGGTTTTGACCTTATGTGGCGTTGGATAGAGCTTTCCTCCGGCGGAACCAGAATAGCCTCAAAAGAGCTTCTAATAAAGCGGTTGAAGGAGAAGGGGTTAAACCCCGAATCCTTCAAGTTCCATTTGCAAGCCTTTGACTATGGCATGCCCCCCCATGCTGGTTGGGCTATTGGTTTGGAGAGGCTCACGATGATGTTGACTGGGAAAAAGAATATCCGTGAAGTCACGCTTTATCCTAGGGACAAGTTTAGGCTCACACCTTAACAATTTTGGTTGTGCAGAAAGCCAAAATTGACTACCCCCTCTAGATTTTTGTTGCCATCATTGTTAATCTCGTTTATCCGTCGCCTTTTTAGAAAATGTTTAATTAACTGGTTTGGTGTAAAGCTGTGCAGATGGAAGGATAAAATTGAGTGAAGAGTTGGCTAAACTTCCCCCGCAGGTTCAGGAGCGCCTCCTGAGGCTTCAGCAGTTGCAGCAGACGCTACAGTCTGTTTTGGCTCAGAAACAGCAGGTGGAGTTGGAACTTACAGAGATTGAGCAGGCTTTAAGTGAGCTGCAGAAAGTGGCTGAAGACGCGGTTATTTATAAGGCGATAGGCTCGCTTTTAGTTAAAACCGACAAGGCAAAGGTGACAGCCGACCTAAACGAGCGGAAAGAACTGTTAAACATGCGAGCCTCGGTCTTGGGCAAACAAGAGGAACGCCTCAGAAGTCAGATGAAGGAGTTGCAGGCAAAGCTTCAGCAGGATTTAGCCCCTGTTTCGGGAACGCAGCCATAATGCCGCAATAAATGGCGGAAAAGGGGCAAGAGTGGGGCTTGGTGAAGCTTGGAAGAAATAGGCTTGCCAGAGCTAACCCCAGAACAGGTTGAAGAGCTTTGCTCAATAGCCGAGGAAGCTGCGAGAGAATATGTGCTGTCAAAGGTTCCGCCAAAACATGTTGAAACATTAAACATAAGCGTTGAAACCGACGGCGAGAAACCCTTAACATTGACGGTTGATGTTGAAATAGTCTTGTCGCCGCTGATGCAGGAATATGACGTTCAAAGGCTTGCAGATGAGGCTGTTAAGGAGGCGTTTAAGTCGGCTGAGAAGTATTTGAGGGAGCTTAAGTGTCGTTTGCAGAAATAGCCCGAATAGTGGATGAGGTAAATGCCAAGCGCATAGTCTTGTTGTGCCACCATAATGCTGACCCAGACGCCATATGCTCGGCTTATGCTCTGGCGACCCTAATCAAAAAGTGTAAACCACAAGTTAGCGTTGAAATTGGGGCAGCCCAGGGGATAAGCCGTCTATCAAAGCATATTCTAAAATATTTACCAATAAACGTGGAACCCCAGCCTAGCGTAGAGGAAGAGGGGTTGATAATTCTTTTGGACACGAACACCCTTCAGCAGCTGAACAACCTTGCAGACAAGGTGAAAGCCTCAAAGGCGCCTATAATTGTTATTGACCATCACGCGGCTCATCCAGAAACAGAGAAGTTGGCGAGGCTTTGCATTACGGATGAAAGTGTTTCCTCAACATGCGAAATAGTCTATAACTTTTACAAGCAGTGGGGCGTGAAAATTGAGGAGAATGAGGCTAAAGCACTTTTTCTCGGTATAGCCTTTGACACCCGCCACTTTGTCTTGGCTAACTCCTCCACGCTGAAAACAATAGCTGAACTGATAGATGCTGGAGTGAACGTCCAGGAGGCATTGGCAATTTTGTCTTTGCCCATGGACTTTTCAGAAAGGGTTGCAAGGCTTAAAGCGTGTAAAAGGGCTAAGCTCTTCAAGATTGGCGACTGGATAATTGCCTTGTCCCATGTTAGTGCTTTTCAAGCTTCGGCTGCCAGAGCCATAATAGACCTTGGGGCGCATGTGGCTGTTGTGGGTGGGCAGAAAAATGATAGTTTGGAGATAAGCCTCCGCTGTACAAGGGAGTTTCACGAGAAGACGGGTATTCATCTTGGCAAGGACATAGCCAAGCCTTTAGGTGAGTACCTCAACGGTATGGGTGGGGGGCACTCAACAGCCGCTGGAGTGAATGGCTTTGGGGAGCTTGAGGCTGGGCTTAAACGTTGTTTGAAGCTTTTAAAGGAAAAGCTAACACAACAAGCAAAAACTCAAACTTAAGTAGTTACTCTTAAATTGCAAATTTTTGGCTTAAAATGTGGTGGAAAAACCAAGCATGGCAATAATCGAAACAAAAAACCTCACATATACATACCCTGGCGCCACAAAACCATCAATTAGCGATGTTTCCATAAAAATTGAGAAGGGCGAATTCGCACTAATAACCGGTCCAAGCGGTTGCGGGAAAACAACCCTATGCCGATGCTTCAACGGGTTGATTCCCCACTTTTACCAGGGCGAATTGAAGGGCGAAGTAACCGTTGCTGGTTTAAAAGTTCCGGAACACCAAACATACGAGCTTGCAACCCACGTGGGTTTGGTTTTTCAAAATCCAGAAAACCAGCTTTTCGCCCTATCCGTGGAGAAGGATGTAGCTTTTGGGCTTGAAAACCTAGGCGTGCCACGGGAGGAAATCCGCAAGAGGGTGGACTGGGCGCTTAAGCTTACTGGGATTTACGAGCTGAGGGATCGAACACCAACAGAGCTTTCGGGTGGACAGCAGCAGAGGGTTGCCATAGCCTCGGTTTTAGCCATGCAACCAGAAGTCATAGTCCTAGACGAGCCAACATCCTTCCTCGACCCGTTAGGCGCCAAAAGGATTTTTGAGGTTATCTATGAGCTGAACCGCAAGCTTGGAATAACCATAGTGCTTGTTGAGCACAGGCTGGATTTGACAGCAAAATACGCAGACCACATCATAATAATGGATGAGGGCAAGGTTGTTTTGGACGGGGAGCCCCATGAAATCTTAAGCTCTGAGGAAGCCCGCCTAATCGGTGTTGGAATCCCAAAGGCGACACGCCTCTACCAAATGCTGAAAAGCGACGGAATAAAGCTGGGCGGAAAAGTTCCATTGTCTTCTGAGGAGATGGCTGAAAAATTAAGGGAGGCACTTAAACACTTATGATTGAGGTTTTGGAAGTTTACTTCAAATATCCAAGCGGTGTGGAGGCGCTAAAGGGAGTTTCCCTAACCATTCAAGACGGAGAATTTGTAGCCATAATGGGCGAAAATGGGGCTGGTAAAACAACCCTTGTGAAGCATTTTAACGGGCTGTTAAAGCCCACTAAGGGAAAAGTGCTTGTGGATGGCGTGGAAACAACAAAAGTGAGTGTAGCAACTCTGGCAAGAACTGTTGGCTTTGTTTTTCAGAATCCAGATCACCAGCTTTTCAGCGAAACCGTTGAGGAGGAAATAGCCTTCGCCCTAAAAAACTTCGGCTTCAGCCAAGACGTCATAGAAAAGCGAGTGGAGTGGGCACTCAACCTTCTGGGCTTGACACAGTATAGGAAAACTTCGCCCTTCATGCTCAGCGGAGGCGAGAGAAAACGGGTGGCTTTAGCTTCTGTGCTTGCTTGGGATCCAAAAATACTGATTTTAGACGAGCCCACCATTGGGCAGGATTACCAGCAAAAAGAAAAGCTTCGCCAATTCATTCTGCAGATGAAGGCTCAAGGAAAAACCGTTGTCATTGTGACGCATGACGTGGAGTTTGTGGCTGAATGCAACCCGAGAGTTGTGCTCATGCGTGGCGGAAAAATAGTGGCTGATGGGGAAGCCAGAAAAATCCTCACAGACCCAGAAATACTTGAGCAAGCATCTATAGTGCCGCCTCAAATAGCCCAAATCTTCATAAACCTATCAGACTTGGGCTTTCCAAAAGATGTCATAGACGTTTACGAAGCTAGAGAAATTCTGCTTAAAGCCTTCCAAAGGAGGCATAAGACATGAGCTTCTTTGATGGACTGCGCTTTAGAAGGGTTAGCTCCCCCATCCACAACCTTGACCCGAGGATAAAGTTTGTTTATGCATGTGCAATTTTCGTTGTAGCCGTACTTTTCTGGGAGCTGCTGCCACTCATCGTGCTTTTTCTAATGCAGATACCCTTCGTCATCGTTGCTGGAGTCAAACGCGAGTGGGCTCGCTCCATGAGGGGCGCCGCCTTCCTAGCATCTGTAATATTCTTCGTCAACTTTATTTTTTCCTTCATAAGTGCTGGCTACGTGGTTACACCATCAGCCTTGGAACACGCCTTAGCCATGACGATGCGTTTCATAGTGCTTGTTGAATCCTTCTCCATATTCTTCCTAACAACATCGCCAGACCATCTTGGCTTGGCACTGGAGCAGTCCCACATACCCTACGAGTTCTGCTTCGCCTTCACAACAGCAGTGCGCTTCGTCCCAGTCCTAGCCGAAGAAGCCCAAACAATCATGGACGCCCAGAAGGCAAGAGGCTTAGAGCTTGAGAAGGGCAACTTCCTAAAAAGGGTTAGAAACTACATCCCCATTTTGATTCCGCTGATCGTGAGTGCAATCCGCAGAAGCCTCGAACTGGCTGAAGCCATGGAATCCCGCGCATGGGGAGCCACCAAAAAACGCACAAACCTATACGTCTTAAAGCTTCGCAGAGGCGACTATGTTTTCACGCTTATAACCATTGGCATTTTAGCCGCTGCAGTTTTAGTTCGCATATACTTTAGAATTCCACGTTTAGAGGAAATCTTAACGGGCGTTGTTTAACCGCAAGACTTTTAACAAAGACATTCGTGTAAAGGGTTTCTCGGAGCTTGAAAACTTGGAATGGTTAAAGGCTGCGGCAGAAGAAATCATTTCAGGGATTAAGAGCTCCATTGAAGAGCTCAACCCAAAAGAGGTTGAACGCTTCATCCAGCTACTGCTAGGGGCAAAAAACAAGAAAATTTTTGTTGTAGGCATGGGAAGAAGCGGCTTCGTAGGAAGAGCCTTCGCCCTCCGCCTAATGAACCTAGGCTTTAACGTCTATTTCTTGGGCGAAACAATAACACCAGCGGCGGAAAAAGGAGACGTGCTAATCGCCATTTCTGGAACTGGAGCCACAAAAATGGTTTTGACGGCTAGTGCGGCGGCAAAAGAGATCGGCGCAACAGTTGTCGCCATAACATCTTTTCCAGAATCTCCTTTGGGGCAGATAGCCGACCTAGTTGTGACGATTAAGGGAAGGACTAAGGCTGGCTGGCCAAAAGAGGAGGATTATTTGGCTAGGCAGCTTATGGGTGAGAGGGAGCCCCTAACCCCGCTTGGAAGCATATTTGAGAACAACTGCATGGTTTTCTTGGACGGCCTTATTGTTGAGCTTATGCACCGTATGGGGACAACCGAGGAAGATTTAAGGCGTAGGCATGCAACAATAGAATAGTTGCTTTTATGGGGAGTGCTGGGAATCCGGGCTAAATGGAAAAAGAAGAGGATGAGGCGGCAGAAGAAGAAGCGGCAGAAGCGGAGAGCTCGATACAAGTAGTGGCGGTGGCAGCCGTTTTCTTATGATTTTGTTTTGTTAAGTTTGTTAAGGATTAGGCGTGCATATAGCTTATTAAGACTTGCGATATTATACTAATTGGAAAAACAGCCACCACCCTAAACGCAACAAAAGGGAAAAATCAAAATGCCAAAAACCCAAAAAACCAAAGAAAAGCCAGAAGTAGGCATAATAATCGAGGGAAGAGCCAAAAAACCAGCCGTTTTCAGAGAGGTCTACCCAATACAGGAGCCCTACGTTTATGCAGCCATAGTGAAAGACCCCGAAACCCAGAAAACCCGCTACGAAGTGATAGAGCCAACACTACAAAAGGAAGACGAAAATCTCCTAAAAGAGATTAAAAGCCTTCTGATGGAAGAGATAGACGTAAACCTAAAAGAGATAGAAACCAAAGAAAAAGCGGAAAAATACCTAAGGGAAAAAGCCGCCCAAATAATTAAAAAATACCACATCAAGGTTCCACCAGAATCCGTTGACAAACTCCTCTACTACATAATAAGAGATTTTATTGGATACGGGAAGATAGACCCTCTAATGAAGGACCATTTTATTGAGGATATTTCGGCTGACGGGGTAAACATACCCATTTATGTTTGGCACCGAGTGTACGAGTCCATCCCAACAAACATAATTTTCAAGGACGAGGCAGAACTAAACTCATTCATAATCCGCTTGGCATACCTAGCTGGGAAAAACATTTCTATAGCCTCCCCAATTTTGGACGCTTCGCTTCCAGATGGCAGCCGTGTACAGTTGACCTATGGAAATGAGATAACCCGCAGAGGCTCGACATTCACCATCCGACGCTTCCGCGTAGACCCGCTAACCATCTCGGACCTAATAGCCTTCAACACGCTTTCATCCGAAATGGCTGCTTACCTATGGTACATTATAGAGAATAGAGCCTCAGTGCTGGTTGCCGGAGGCATAGCGGCCGGAAAGACAACTATGCTGAACTGCCTATCCATGTTCATAAAGCCTGAAATGAAAATAGTTAGCGTTGAAGACACGCAAGAGCTTAACCTACCCCACGAAAACTGGGTTCCGTCGGTTGTTCGGCTTGGTTTTGGGCATGAGGAAAGGGGAGGCGGAAGCATAACGCTTTTCGACCTTTTGAAGGCTGCAGTACGACAGAGGCCGGATTACATAATTGTTGGCGAAATCCGTGGAGAAGAAGCCTACACGCTTTTCCAAGCCATGGCGACGGGCCACTTGGGCATGTGCACAATCCACGCCGAGTCCGTTGAAGCTGTAATAAACCGCCTTGAAACGGAGCCCATGAACATTCCGAGGCCGCTTATAGCCATGATTGACGTGATAATGGTTATGGCTAGAACCGAGATTGAGGGGAAACCAGCTAGGAGAACGCTTACAGCGACGGAGGTTGTTGGTTTAGACGCGAAAACAAAAGAGCTTATGACGGAGGAGGTTTTCAGGTGGAGAGCGAGCGAAGACAAATTCGAGTTTTTGGGGCATAGTTCTCTCCTAGAGGACCATATGAAGAAGTTGGACCTAAGCGAGGAGGATGTTAGGCGGGAGTTGCAGCGTAGAAAAACGGTCTTGGAATGGATGGTTAAGAAAGGCATCCGCAAGCACACGGAAGTTGCCAACGTAATCCGCGAATACTATGCCAATCCATCCCGTGTTTATCAGAGGGCGAGGATGGGACTACGGTGAAAAGCCAAAAAATTGCTGAAGCCTTCAAAAGAGCTTATGAGATTTTTCTCTCAAAGCTAAATGGGTTTACTTCAAAAGTTCATCCCAAAAAAGTCGCAAGTGAAGGTGAAAGCGAGAAATTTAAGGCTGGAAGCCTTCCATCAGTTGCTTATAGGCTGGTTGGTAGCAAAATCACCCGTATCTTGCCTCTTTTTGAAGATCTGAGTTTACATCTGCAGAGGGCTGGGCTTAAAACTGGTTTTAGGGTTTACATAAGCCTAACAGTCTTCTCAACTCTGCTAATTGCCCTCGCCACTTTTGTTGTGGTTCCATGTTTGCTGATCTTCATGTTTGGTGTGCCACTTTTTCCAGCCTTTCTTTTTGGTTTGGGTGGAAGCCTCTTCGCTGTCGCCTTTTCAATTCTAGGTTTTTACATGTACCCGGTTTATCGGGCTGACAAGTTTAAACGGGAGCTTGAAGACGAGTTGGCTTTTGCAACTGGTTATATGTCGATTTTAGCCAGTGCTGGTGTTCCGCCTGAGAAGATATTCTATTCACTTTCAAATCTTCCGGTTCCTTTAGCGGTTTCTACTGAGGCAAAGAATGTTATTAGGGATGTGAACCTCTTCGGATTGGACATAATTTCAGCTTTGGAGCAAGCCTCTAAGCGGACGCCTTCTGAAAGGTTTCGGGAGATGATTGAAGGCTTTATCTCCACAATTCATTCTGGAAGCAATCTAGCCGCCTATTTGAGGGAGGAGTCGAAGCAGCACATGAAATTGAAGCGTATAAGCCTCCGCAAGTTCTCAGACACCTTGTCCATGCTTTCAGAGTTTTATGTGGCAATACTTGTCACTGGACCCTTGCTTCTCATAATTATGCTTGCTGTTATGGCCATGATGGGTGGTGGCGGTCTCGGTCTTTTGAGTTCGGGCCTTCTGCTCAACATTCTAACCTACATCGGGATTCCCATAGGCTCCATAATGTTCTTAATAATATTGGATGCTGTTTCGCCAAAATGGTAGAACGCATATGCCGAAAGTGGGAAAATCGGTTAAGCAAATCGTTTGGGTTTCGTCGGCTATCCTAGCCATATCCATAATAATTTTCGGGTTTTTCATGTCCTGGGGTACAGCCACCTTTGACGAGTTTGTGTTTTTCGCTGTTATTGCAGCCTTCACTCCGCCTACAATCATAAACTACATTGATTATAGGTGGAAGAGAGCCATAGACGAACACTTGCCGGACCTTTTCAGAAGCATTGTACAGGCACAGGAAACGGGCATGACTCTGCCTAGAGCCTTGGAGGAGGCGGCGAAAAGGGATTTCGGTCCATTAACGGCGGAGTTGCGGAAGATGAATGCCCAAATCTCTTGGGGCATGACCTTGGAGGAAGCCTTAATCGCATTTGCCAAACGCGTAAACACTGTTCTTGTTCAGAGAACCATACCTCTCATAATTGAGGCTAACCGTTCAGGCGGACACGTGGAAAAGGTCTTTGATCCCATGGGCAAGTTTGTTCAGTCAACACTGATACTTCATAAAGAGCGTCAAAATAGGACAAGACCTTACATTGCCATAATTTATGTGGCTTTCTTCGTCTTCCTATTCACAATAGTGCTGCTTTTTAAATCCTTTTTTGTGGAGATACAGGGCTTGCCCATGCTTGGAACAGCTGTTATGGCGCCGGCGGAGATAAAACGCCTATTCTTGCACATGACGGCGATTCAAGGATTTTTTGGCGGTTTGGTGGCTGGAAAGATGGGTGAAGGCACAATAAGCGCTGGGTTAAAGCACAGCCTAGTGCTGATGGTTTGCGGCTACATAGCCCTAAAACTTTTCCTATGAGGTGATGGGCGTGGACAAGTGGCGGCTTTTGAAATTTTTCATGGACAAGCGGGCTATAACCCCCGTGCTGAGCAACTTGCTCCTTATGGTTGTGGCTGTTGCTGCCATGTCAATAGCCGCCGCCACTACCTATGTCATAACAACAAATCTTCGCGAAATTATGGGGGAACGCTTAATCATAGAGGACGTTTGGTTCAACAATGTGTCTGGCACAAGCCAGATAAGTATTTACATTCGCAACGTTGGGAAAGTGCCGATTCGCATATCCACAGTTTACATAAACCACACTCGCTATCCATCGCCAACCCTAGAGTTAGAACTGGGCGATCACGGGTGGCTTAACATAACCTATAGTTGGGCGTCAAACGGCCTATACCATTTAGATGTTGTAACAATGAGGGGAACCCATGCTGGAGGCTATTATAAGGCGCCTTAAAAGGCTAAACTGCAACAAGCGTGGCGTTAGTAACGTGCTAGTTGTTATGCTAAGCCTAATCTTAATAACGGTTATAGTGGCGAACGTGGTTCTTTGGAACTATCAAATGAACCAACTAGACATTGAAAGGATGCATGAATCAGTAAGCATAACAAACGCCGACCGCATAACACGTTCGCAATGGTTCACAGCCCAAAAAGAATTCTCAATAACAACGGGAACTAATGTAAGCGGCTCCCACGCGGCCACAACAAGCATAGACAGCTCTTATGAAACCTTCAGAGAAGAGCCCCCATCGGTCTGCTCGTACCCATCCTCATACAATCTGCTTGGCGGAACAAGATATGTTTCAGGCTTATTGACAGATTTACAAAGCAACGACAGCGTTTACATGAGTTTTAGAAACGTAGATGAAGATTTTGTTGACCAGCAAAGCGATGTGGACGGTGTTCAAGACATTGGCACACACGGAAACTTTGACAGTTTGAAGGCGGGTCCTGATGGCAATTTTGATACTTTGACCGAAGGCGCTACTTACAATCAAGTTACATTTGTTAGTGCCGGGGCAGGTTCTGGAACCACTGCAAACCCCACGCCTTCCTATCCTACTGAACTACAAGCAGGCGATTTAATATTGCTTCAAGTTACCGTGCGCGATACAACAAATACTCCAACGACGCCAACTGGATTCACTTTGCTTTATGGTCCCGATTCTACTGGCACTGGACGTCAGTGGATTTATTATAAATTTGCAGATGGAAGTGAGTCCGGAACGCTTACAATAACGATTGGTGGCACATCATGTAAAATAGCCAGAATGTATGCTTTCCGTAACGTTGCACCTTCAAACTTTATTGAGAGTGGAGGCTTTGCCTCTGGTTTAACCGCCACAATTTCTCCTCCACCAGTAACCACCACTGGCGTTTCAGAGCTTGCTGTTGCCTTCGTTTTTGTGAACGACGACAATGCTGTGGGTTCCTTCGCTGGAGAAACGGGTGGAGACTGGGTAGAAGCTGTAGCTGAGTTTACTACAACGGCTGGTTTTGACGGTTGTGTGCAACTTCAAACGGCAACCATGGCTAACGCTGGAACAATATCTGGAGGTTCCTACACCATGAGTGCAGCCGATCCTTGGGGTGTCAGAGTTTTTGCTTTGAAACCAAAACCAAACCACCAACTTGACATTGAGGTTCAATGGGTTAATATCAATTATGAACAGCAGAATGAGCACTTATGCATATATGCCGGAGCATTAAGCAGTGAAGGTTTACATGTTGATGTTTGGACAGGTTCGAGCTGGACCACCGTTATAGCTGGTTTATCTCCAGGTTGGAATAATGTAAGTTTATCAAGTTATTTAACATCAAGTACTTTCACCATAAGGTTTAAAGGCGCTGTTGAAACGGGTGATACAAGCCAAAGCAGTTGGCAGATAGATTGCGCCTTATTACGTCTAGGAAACAATTACATTCAAGTTGAGTTTACAGGAACTTTGGAAGCCCGAAACTTGACAAGGCTTATTTGGGCGGTTGATTGCTCGTTTACAACGGATTTGGTTAACGCCACGTTCCAATTATACGATTATCAAGCTGGCGAATATTCAACAGGCGGGGATGGATACATGACCGCCACGATAGGAACATCGGATGTAACCCTAAACCAAACAATAACAACTAATCCGACACGCTTTATAGATGCTAACGGCAACTGGAAGATGAAAATAACTGGAACAAAGGCAACAGCAACACCGTTCATCCTCAAAGTTGACTGGATAGAGCTTGAGGCAACTTTGTCAAACATCTACAGACTCGAAATCTCTAACAGTTTCACAATAGACTTGTCAACATACCCATTGAACTACCTATACGGCGTTGAAATAATGGTCAGATACAACGTTTCAGAGGCGGCTGAACGCTGGTTTATAAAGGCGTATGATTGGGCTTCTGAAAGCTTCAGCGACGCGGGCTTCAACAACACCAGTGGAAACATGCCCACACTTGGCGAATGGAACAATTATGCTGTGAGCATAAACGAAAATTGGACACGCTACATAGGCAGCGACGGCACCATCAGAATATTATTCTGTGACGAGGGCGTGGGTGAAAACCAGACACTAGTGCACGTCGACTTTATAGGCGTACGCGTCATTCTTAACGGCATACGTTTAGACATAAAAAACAGTGGAGCAGTAACAGCCCACATAGTCTCCGTTTGGATTATTAATGCAACCCACCACATGCGTTATAATGCAGACTTCTTCATAAACCCTGGAGAAGCCGCCGTCTACATTCGAGTGGACATACCACCGCCAGCCGGAAACTTCACAGTCAAAGTTGTTACTGAAAGGGGTAATATGGACTATTTCTAGCCCTTTTTAGCCATTTTATCCTTAAGCGCTTTCATAACCTCCTTCGAGTCCTTTGCCTCAATGACCTTGATGTTGTAGAGTTCAGCCATCTTTTTCGCGTTTTCATTTAACTTTGGTATGGCTATTAGAAACGCGCTGTCTGGTGCTACATCGTAGATTTTTGCGAATAGGGCTATTACTGGCTGTTCCGAAACTATGTCTTCTGTTGCCGTTGCCACATCCATAACCGTCACTTTTTTGGTTATTTCTTTTCGGTAAGCGGCTATGTCAAACATGTGGTTTGCGCCAGACTTGCCCTTCAGAAAGGCTGGAGCCTCAACCTCAAACCCGTTTTCAACAAGAAACTCCTTTATCGGAGTGACGAAAATCCATCCGGCTGTTATTTCGCCCTTTACTTCCTCATTCAGCGTATAGGCGTAAATGTCTCGAATTTCCACTTCCTCAAAAGTGAAGTCTGCTTGGCATTCCCGACAGAAGTGCCTCGTGACGGGTATGTCAAAGCTTTTGCCGCAGTCTTTGCATGTGCACCATATTCCAGCCTTCCTATAGTCCACTTCGGGCTTTTTTAGCTCTTCGTGACATTTTGGGCAGACGAGTTTTCCGCCCTTTCTGAAGTTTTCTTCCACGTCCATGTAGCCACATTTGACATGTTCGACCAGTGAGCCTTTCTCTATGTTGAAGGATTTACAGTAAGGGCAACAATAATGGGTTGAAATGTTCTGTGAACCGCAACTGGGGCAATACAACATTTTGTCGTAAAGCTTCCTTTCAATCACCTTCGCCTCGTAAAGCCTATTCAAGAAATCCTCAACCTTTGCGGCATCCCCCAGGATTGCCTCAACTTCAGCATATCTATAGCCAAACTTCGGGTCAAAAACTGGTTTAAGCTCGCTTATTTCACCGCTTAAAAATTTACTTAGGAAAAGCTGAACATTCGGGTCTTTGTACAGCTTGACCCTCTCAAGTTTTCCCGTTTGCAGCATCAATTTCCCATGCCAGCAACAATCAAACTAGCATCTAAAGGCTCAAACCTTATTATATAAAATTTGTTACTGTTAAACTTTCCATAAGACGCGTTTTTCCTCGAAAGGTTTTAAAGGCTTGCCGTGCTTGTCGTTTTCAAAGGTGCACCAAAATGAAAACACAAGCAAAAAAGCTTGTGCACTGTCCAAAATGTGGTTTCACATTCGACATATCCTATGGGAGAGCCTTTGCATGTTCCGGATGCCCATCAACAGTGCAATGCGGCTATGCAAAGTGCCCGAAATGCGGGCATGAATTTCCATTACAGTAGGCTGAATTCCACAAGGGAGGCAAATTTTAACAGTCATGTTTTTTAACTTGATTTTCCCATATTCCTAGAGCAAAATTTGCGAGAAGCTATACATCAGTGGTGATCAATTGTCTAAGCGTCTGATACTTCGGTGGGCAACCATTAAAGGTTTAACGGCGATAATCCTATTCTTCATAACAGCCGCCCTCATCGAGTACGCCACTGTCCTCCACGCCATTTCCCTTGGAGTTAAAGAAGAAAACCCGTTGAAAGGAAGCTTTCAGTTTCCCGGAACAAACTGGACCATAACAATTGCCGTAAGCCCACTTTTCCACTTTGTCCCCTTATCAGTTATTATCGCCCTCGTTTTCAGCTGGATTTGTATGACAAAATACGCGGCCATGCAGCCTCCAAAACCGGCTGAAGGAAAACCTAAAGCCAAGCCGCAAAAGAAGGGTCAAACTTTAAAAACGGAAAAGCTCACGTCCAGAATAGGTGGCGCCATAAGGAAATTTTTTGGTAGAATAAAGTCTGGACTTTTGCGGATTAAAGGGGTTTCTTACATCTGGAGTAAGGTTAGCTTTGCAAGGGCGACGATAAAAAGTGCCTTGATAACGATTTTTGTTTTTTCAGCCCTAATCCTATTGGTTTCGGTTATCGCCTATCCTGGACTAATTTACACGGCTTTTTCAAGCATGTATCAAGGAAACCCCTCCCTTCTCCAATTTGTAAAATCTGTGAACAACGCTTTGAAGGGCTTCGTTTCGGCTCTCGGTCCCATTGAGTGGCTTTGCTCATCGATAAATAATGCCATAATATCTGCGGCGCCAGCCTTACGGGGCTTTCTTTCGGTCCTTGGAGGCTTAACTAAGCCCCTTGTGGATTTGCCTCCCGTTGGCAAATACATTGTTTTCCAAAATGTTGCAGCTTGGGTTTCAGGTTTGGCGGTTTTCTCCTACGGGTTTTTAACGCGAAAAGGTTATCGCCTTAGAAGGGCAAAGAGAAGATAGAGGCTTGGGAATGGCTGACCGTCCAAGGTTTGGTCCAGCAGGGGTTCCCCCATCTTTTAGGGCTATGAAAGCCGCCTTGACAGATGTTCCAAGACTGTTGCGGGAGGAGGGTTTAGACGCCTTTGAATATCAAGCTGTGCGTTGGGGTGCAAAACCCCAAATTAGAAGGGAAGACGCCGAAAAATTGGGACTAAGGGCTAGGGAGAACGACGTTCTCTTAAGCCTTCATGGCTCGTATTTCATAAACTTGTGTGGTGGAAAGGAAACGGTTGAAGCCAGCAAAGACCGCCTAATCGCTTGTGCCACAGCATCCCAGTGGATGGGCTCCAAAATCGTCGTCTTCCACCCGGGGTTTTATGGCAGAAAACCTCCAAGAGAAGTTTTCAAGGAATGCCTCGAAGCCTTAAAAGATGTTGTTGAAAGGCTGAGGGCTCTGGGGATAAGCGACGTTAGGCTCGGTCCGGAAACCATGGGGAAGCCAACCCAGTTTGGCAGTTTAGAAGAGGTTTTGGCTTTATGCGAACAGGTTGAGCAAACCCAGCCAGTCATAGACTGGGCGCACTTGCACGCGAGGGACCGTGGACGCTTTAAAACCGTTGACGACTTCCGGGTGGTTGTGGAGGAAATTGAGAGGCGTTTGGGAACGGAAGCCGTAAAAAACATGCATTGCCACTTCACAAAGGTTGAGTTCACCGATAAGGGGGAGAAGTGCCACCACACAATGGATGAGGCTGGTTATGGACCCGACTTTGAGATGCTGGCAAAAATTATAGCCGATTTTAGGCTGAACCCGGTTATAATAAGCGAAAGTCCCGTGTTGGATGTTGACGCCATAAAAATGCGGGACATCCTCAGAAAAGAGATGAAGACTTAAACAGCCCAAGCTTGTGCGATACCTTTTTCTATAAAGTTTGTGTGCTGTTTATGGGTGACTTTCGGTTTTGGTTAGGCTAAGGGGCTTCCAGAAACTCGTAACAATTGAGGAAGCGAAAAAACTGTTTTTTAACAGCCTAAAAATTGGTCGGCGAAAAACTGAAATAGTTTCCGTGTGGTGCGCTCTTAATCGTGTTTTGGCAGAGGACATTATCGCAGAGGAAGACTTGCCAAGATTTGACCGTTCAGCGGTTGACGGTTATGCCGTGAGAGCCGAAGACACTTTTGGGGCTTCCCAGTTTAAGCCAAGAACCCTAAAACTGACAAATGCGAGTGAATTGGAAAGTGGTGAAGCCAAGCAAGTTTGGACTGGAAACCCTCTTCCAAAAGGTTCAGACGCCGTTTTAATGCTGGAAAACGTTAAGCCAATTGGCGACAGCCAAATAGAGGTTTGGACTGCTGTCACGCCGGGCGAGAATGTTTCCAAGCGGGGAGAAGACATAGCAAAAGGCGAAGTTGCAGTAAAGGCTGGAACCCGCCTAAAACCCCACCATCTAGCCTTAATATCAGCGCTTGGAAAAAGCGAAGTAAAGGTTTTTGAAAAGCCTAAGGTGGCGATTTTGGCTACTGGAAACGAGCTTGTCGAGGTTGGAGAAAAACCAAGGGAAGACCAAATCTATGAGACGAATAGGGTTTTGCTGGTTTCCTTATGCCATCAACTGGGCGCAGAGCCCATAGACCTTGGAATAGCCAAAGACAATATTAAGGAAATTTCAGAAAAGCTAAAGCATGGGCTGGAAGAGGCAGACGCTATAATAACCACTGGCGGAACAAGTGTCGGAGCATCAGACCTAGTTCCAACAGCCATAAACAGGCTTGGTGAGCCGGGGATTCTCGTTCACGGGGTTGCCATGCGCCCAGCCATGCCAACAGCCCTAGCCATTGTGAATGATAAGCCAATAGTAGTGCTTTCCGGCAATCCAGTTGCAGCCTTCTTCGGCTTTGAGGTTTTCGCAAGACCCCTAATCCTCAAAATGCTAGGCATAGAAAACGAGCCTAGACCAGTTGTGACGGCAAGGCTTACGAGGCGAACTTCAACAGCCCTTGGAAGAAAAACCTTTGTCCGTGTCCGTGTCTTTCAGCAGAATGGAGAGTTTTTCGCTGAACCCATAAGTGCAAGGGGTTCCGGCATAATTTCAACATTGACTAGGGCCAATGGATATATTGTTGTGCCGGAGAACCGCGAAGGCTTAGAAGAGGGCGAAACAGTTCAAGTTCACCTCTTTGACTCGTTGGAGGTTTTTGGCGAGAATGTTTAGGAAACTCTTAACCCTTGAAGAGGCAAAACAAGCCATTCAAAGGCATTTTGAGGCAAAACCGTTAGGTGTGGAAGAGGTCCCGCTTTTGGAGGCGTGTAACCGCGTTCTGGCAGAAGATATAACCGCTTCACTGGATATTCCGCCCTTCAACCGTTCAACAGTGGACGGCTACGCCGTAAAAGCCGAGGATACCTTTGGCGCGGATGAAAACAGACCGGTAAAGCTGAGGCTTTGCGGAACTGTAAACGTTGGCGAAATGCCAAAAATAAGGGTGGAAAATGGAACAGCAGCAGAAATAATGACTGGCGCCCCAATTCCCGAAGGCGCCGACGCCGTTGTCATGGCTGAAAACACCGAACGAAAAAACAGCGATGTTTACGTTTACTCTGCAGTGGCGAAAGATGAAAATGTCATGAAAGCCGGAGCAGACATTAAAAAGGGCGAAACAGTTGCAAAACAAGGGCAGCTTTTAGGCTCACGGGAAATAGGCGCCATAGCAGCTGTTGGAATTTCGAAAGTTAAGGTTTACAAGGTTCCACAAGTCGCAGTCTTATCAACGGGCGCAGAAGTAACCGAACCAGGCAAGCCCCTAGCCCCGGGGAAAATTTATGATATTAACGCTTACAGCCTAAGCACAGCTGTTTTGGAGAGCGGCGGAAAACCAGTTTACATGGGAGTTTTTCCAGACGACCAAAAAGAGCTCGAAAAAGCATTAAAAAGGGCTTTAGCATCAGCAGACATCGTCGTGACTTCCGGCGGAGTTTCAGTCGGTCCAAAGGATGTTATTCCAAAAACACTTAACCTTCTTGGAAAGCCAGGGGTGATTGTTTGTGGAATAGCCACAAAACCCGGAAAACCAACAACCGTCGCTGTAGTAGACGGCAAGCCCATTTTCGCCCTTCCAGGGCATCCAACCTCCGCACTGCTAATCTTTCACCTATTGGTGCGTCCAATAATAGAGCGTATGGCTGGAAGAAAAAGTGTGGAGGCTGCCACTATTAGGGCTTTTGCATCAACACGAATCTTTCCAGCAAGGGGAAGACGCACATTCGTCACAATCAAACTTGAAAGGGACGAGAAAAAGCGGCTAATAGCAGAACCCGTTCCAACAGGGCTTTCTGGGGCTATAACAACCCTCCTAAGGGCTGACGGCTTCGTGGAAATTCCGGAAAACCAGCAGTTTGTCGACGCGGATGAGGAGGTCACAGTTTACCTATTCAAAAGATTAGAAAACATGGCGGTTTAAAGTTCGAGCTTCTTTCTCTTGGCAGCCAAATAAATTGTGGCAACCCATGTGAGGACAAGGTACAGAATCATAGCCGCATCGATGAGAATGTCGCCTCCCACGGTGTAGTAGAGCATTGCAAGGGAAAACGCCGTGTTCATAAAGAACAATACAAAGACGCTCCAGAGGGCCCACCCTCTTCGCCTAAACAAGCCATAGGCTGTGGCTAAACTTATTATTCCAATTAAACCCATGTGAACAAGCTCATAATCCACTGTGGCTAAAATGGCAAAGCAGATAACACCAGCAACTGCGTAGAAAACTGTGGCTAGAAGCAAACCTATGTTTTCAATTTTAAGCTTTGACTTGAGTCCCATGGCGGATGCCTTCCGAAATTAATGCATTTAATTTGAAAAATATGGTTAATAAATCATATGCTTTAAACTGGTCGGTTTTTGGCTTTTGGTTCTTCAAATTCATGAATATTTCCGTTTCGAAACACCCTTTTTATATGGAAAAGGGTAATTGCTCTCTATGGAGAAAGGGGAATGCGAAAAAGAGAAGCAGTCATACTCCTATCCATAACTCTTTTAGTCCTAACGGTAAGCCTTGCCCAAATTTTTACAGTTAACGCATGCCACCGCAAAGACCGAAAACCTCCCAAAATTCATTATGTCTGTCATTATCCGACGGAGCCGGAATACGAGGACAGCGTCCTTGTTTTGGCTTACATAACGGATTCCAAAAGTGGAGTAGCCAACGCAACCCTGTGCTACAAGGTTAACCATCAAGAAAACGTGGTAAGGATGAGTAGAAATGGCAGCTTGTTTTTTGCCGAGATTCCGCCGCAACGCTACAACTCCACAGTTACCTATATGGTTTGCGCCTATGATAAGGCTGGAAACAAAGCATGCTCAAAGGAGCACACATACATTGTTGGGGATTTCCACCCGCCAGTCATAACATACATTGAGCGAGTTCCAGCTCAACCCAGCTACAACGAAACCGCCTTAATAATTGCAAATGCGACGGAGCCACCCCTCGCCAGCGGCGTGAAAGAGCTGCTGCTGTCCTACAATAATGGTGTAGGCTGGGTTGTCACAAAGATGGATTTTAACGGCACATTATATATTGCGGAGATACCAGCGTTCCCTTATGGAACAGCAATAAATTACCAAGTGTCGGCGGTTGACAATGCAGGAAACACTGCAACCTTAGACATTTATTCATACACTGTTGGCGACCGCTTCCCGCCAATAGCCGCAATCTTTGCTCCAACCGATGGAAGCTATATCGCTGGAAAAATTAACGTCACGGTTCAGGTGAAAGACGACAACTTGTTAAACGCCAAACTCATCATCGATGGAGAACTTTTAGCTGAATGGAACATGACCGGACAATACACATACCCATTGGAGACGGAAACGCTGGATGATGGGCTTCACGTTTTGATGCTTGAAGCCTTTGACGAGGCTGGAAACAAGGCTAAGTGTGAAATCATCGTAACAGTTGATAACACACCGCCAAAGGCTATGATTCAGTCTCCGCCAAATGGAAGTTATCTGCGGGGCATGGTGCTTGTTAGGCTTCACGCTGAAGATGCAAACTTTGATAGGATGGAGTTGAAGATAGGCGGAGAAGCCCATGCTTGGAAAATAGGAGATCAAACCTATGTTTGGGACACGAGCGAATGCAGCGACGGCGCTTACACCCTCACTTTAACAGCGTTTGACAAGGCTGGGAATAAGGCTGAAAACTCCATAACCGTGACTGTGGATAACACTGCTCCCTTGGTGGTTGGCTTTTCATGGGCGCCCTCAGAGCCGACGGAAAATGAGTCTGTTAAAGTTTCAGCCAAAATCGCTGAAGGCGGAAGTGGAATTAAAAATGTGACTTTATGGTTTAGGCTTTTAGGCGGTGAGTGGCAGAAACTGCTAATGAATTTGGAAGGCGAAAATTGGACAAGCACAATTCCGGGATACGCAAAAGACGCCATAATAACGTTTTACGTGGAATGCTTCGACAATGCTGGAAACGTTGCAAGAACAATAGAAAGTCACTACGTTGTCAAGGCGGTGCCAAGCGAGGGCGGTGTTCCCCCAAGGGCTGAAGGCTTCCCGTTGTATTGGCTGATACTTATAATCGTAGCCCTCTGCGCCGTTTTTGCTTCAACAGCCTACTACATTAGAAAAAGGAAGCGCAGCGGCACCGCCACTAACTATTTCGCCATAACAAGCCTATAAAATCCTTTCCAGCCTCTTGCCGTCAGCCAAAACTTAAATTTTCCGTTTCACCAATATTTATTCTGGAACTGAAGATGTCGGAAGTAGCAATTTTATATGTTAAATCTGAGAAAATTGAGCATGTAGAATACACCATGCCCAATTGGGGTCACTGGTGCAGTGCTGGTTATCGCGTAACCAAAACAGAATTTGCCTTAACCGAAGAGGATAGAGGGGCTCTTGAATTTCTGGAAAAATCTGGCATCCCGTTCAAGGTTGTCGATCTTGGTTTGGCGGGCGCTCCAGCCCGCCTTAAAGCGAAGATTGCTGGTGTTAATAAAACTCCAACATTAGTTTTTAAGGGGCAGAAACTGAAGGGTTTGGACGAGATTAAGACGGCTTTAATAAGGGAGTTGGAAGTTCACCAGAGATAAGCGAAAGAGTTTAGAACTTCCTGCCAAACTGTTTTAGCTGTCTGTTAGTGGAAGGATTAGAGGATGGGCTATCACGACTTGTATGTTTCGCACCCCACAGTTTTCAGCGGCTTTCAAAAAGCTTTTGAGGAAGCCGATTACGTAGTTTTGGGCGTGCCATTTGACGTTACAAGCACTTACCGGACAGGGGCGAGATTTGGACCAGCAGCCATAAGGGATGCATCCCTAAACATTGAAACCTACAGTTTCCGCAGCGGCATAGACGTTGAAGAATTGCGCATTCACGATTTGGGAGACTTACACGTGGCAACGGACACTATGCAAACCATTGAAAGGCTTGCAAAGGTTGTTGGCGAAATCTTAGAGGCTGGAAAAACACCCGTTGTAATAGGCGGGGAGCACACGATCACGCTGGGCGTTTTGAAGGGTTTTGGCAATAAGGCTTCCAAGACTGCCGTTTTAAGTTTTGATGCACACCTTGATTTGCGGGACGAGTTCATGGGATTGCGGGTTTCCCACACAACCTTTATGCGAAGATTAAATGAGCAGCTGAAGCCAGCGAAAATCTTGGAGGTTGGCACTAGGGCTGTATGCCGAGAGGAACTTGACTATGCGGAGAAAGCCGGAATAGACTTCATAACAGCCCAACAAATTAGAGGGGAAGGCGTTGAGCAGACACTGAAGTTTTTGAAGCGAAAACTCGCCGATGTAGAAAGTGTTTATGTTTCTGTAGACATGGACGTTTTAGACCCAGCCTATGCGCCGGCAGTGCAGAATCCCGAGCCAGATGGTCTCGAAAGTCACACTTTACTGGACATTTTATGCGGTGTTTGTGGCAAGCGAGTTGTCGGCTTTGACGTGGTTGAAGTTGCACCGAACTATGACAAAGGAGTATCTGCTATACAAGCTGCTAAATTGGTTTTTGAAGCGTTATGCAGCATAGAAAAGTCGAGAAGAGATTAGAGCCTTTTCTTTCCTTCCACAAAGTCTCGTTATGCGTTGCCCCTCAACAATTTCGCTATAAAAAAGCCATTACACCAATGAATATGAGGGTAAAGCCTTTGACATTTTTCCATGCCTCTTAACCCGGGCAGCCCAATTTTTGGGGTTATTTCAGCCAGGGAGAACTCTGGATGCCATTTTAAAAAGCGTTCGATGAGCACCTCGTTTTCCTCGACTGTTATGCTGCATGTGGAGTAGATTAGTGTGCCTCTCGGCTTGACTTTTCCAGCGCAGTTTTCCAGCATCTGCCACTGGATTTCAGCCATCTTCTCAACAGAGCGCTGTGTTAGCCTCCACTTGGCTGATGGAAGCTTTGCAAAGGCTCCAGTGCTTGTGCAAGGCGGGTCTAAAACTACCATGTCCGCCTCTATGGAGACTGGCAGCGGATTGCATGCATCAGCAATTATTGGCTCAGCAATTTCCACACCCATTCTGGCAATCTCGTTTTTCCATACGCCCATCCTACGCCTCGAAAAGTCTACTGAATAAATTGTGCCGCGGTTTTGCATAAGCTGAGCCAAATAGGTGGTTTTGGCTCCTGGGGCGGCACAAACATCCAACAACAACATGCCGGGTTCTGGATTTGCCACTTCAGCTGCATAACAGCTAGCCTTATCCTGAATGTAAAATAAGCCTTCACCAAAGCTTTTGGTCCTTGTTAAGGGGGTTTTTGTGCCCAAAACCTTGAAGGTATGGCGCAACCCCTCAACCCTTTCAACCCTTATCTTTTCTTCGGCTAGTCTCGCCAAAATCTCGCTTTCATTTCCCTTCAAAGTGTTGAGCCTAATGTAGGTTGGAGGCGCCCTCAAATTTGCCTCAAGCATGTTTATGGCTTCTTTTCTGCCAAAAAGCTTGAAGCAGTACCGCACAAACCACGTTGGATGGAAAGTTAAAAGCCCAACCCTTTCCTCGTCGCCAACGCCTCTTAAAACTGCTGTGGGGCTTTCTGTTAAAAGCGAGCCTAGGAAGGGCTCAACATTTTGGAGGGTTCTCCATCCCAAAATTGAGCGGGCAAGCCTAACAATGTTTTTTGCCTCTTCAATGTCGATTTTCGCCCAGTTTTTGGCAACTCTTGCCTGGTAAACGTAAAGCCTTAAAAAGGATTGGATGCCCAACGTGAACTCGCTTATGGATTTAGGCTTCAAAACTTCGTTTATGAAACGGTCTATAAGATTGCGGCGCCGAACAGTTTCGCACACAAGCCCGTGGGCAAAACGCAAAGCATTAACATCGTCTATTTCCAGTTGTTTGGCTGTTCTGGCTATGGCTAGACGCTCGCTTATCTGTTCTTTCTCCATCCAGCTTAAGGCTTCAATAGCCAGAGACCAAGCCTCTCTAAGCATTTTCTTTTCACTCGGCTAAACAGCAATAGAAAAGGCTGCTTTAAGGATTAAAAGTTTCCACGAAAGCTAATAGGCTAGTAAGGTTTTTAGTCTGTGGCTTGTGATATTTAGTTTGGTTAAGAGCGGATATGGCTCAAAGACGCCTAGACGAGTTCTCAGTGCCAGCGGCCAAGCCCCAAGAAGCTGAAGCGGAAGCCCTACCCTTCACAGAATCCCTAGAGAAAGAAAGAAAAGAGCGGGGTTATCCGCCAATAGCCCCGGAGAATCTTCCCCCATCATACCTTGTTTCAGCAACCTATGATGGCAAGGCTGGAAAAGCCCTAATCAAGCTTTACGAGCCGGTTTCTGGGCAAATCTACTTCTGGTATGATAACACTGGGCATAAGCCATACTGCTACACAAACCTCTCGCCTTTCGAGCTTGAAAAAATCGACCGTTTAATGAAGCATCCGGGCTTTGACCACTTCGAAATTGAGGAAAAGTTTGACCCCCTCTTGGATAAGCCGGTAAAAGTGACAAAGATTGTTGCCAAAGACCCATTAGCCATTGGAGGACGACCAAAAGGCTGCATAAGGGACATTATTCCAGAAGACTTTCCAAAGGTTGCAGATGTTCCAGTTTCCGCCGAGTCCATCAAGGTTTGGGAGTCAAAGATAAAGTATTACCAGTCCTACATTTATGACCGTGGACTTTTGCCCGGCATGGTTTACGAGGTTAAGAATGGCAGTCTTGTGCCAAAAAGCCTAGAAGAAGCAGAGAAAATGGTTCAGCAAATAGTTGTCACTTTTAAGGAGGCTGACGCCGAAGAGCTCCAATATATTGAACAGTGGGCTAGGCTTCTAGAGTATCCAGCCCCAAAGTTCCGTTACGTCGCCATGGACATAGAGGTTTATTCGCCCATACCGACTCGGATGCCAGACCCCCGTGAGGCAGCCTACCCAATAGTCTGCGTCTCCCTATACAGTTCAGATGGGCAAAAGCGGGTTCTCCTCCTAAAAAGGGAAGGAGGACGCGAAAGCTCAGAGCGTTTGCCAGCAGATGTGCAGATTGAATATTTTGATTCTGAAGAAAAGCTGATAAAGGCTGTTTTCGAGGTTTTGTGGAGCTACCCCTTTGTAGTAACTTTCAACGGCGATGACTTCGACTTGCGGTATTTGGCGCACAGGGCGGAAAATCACGGTTTTAAGCGGGACGAAATTCCAATAGAGATTGGCAAGCGCGTTTGTCTCCTAAAATATGGGGTGCACATAGACCTCTACAAGTTCTTCTTTAACCGCTCCATACAGATATACGCCTTCAACAACCGCTACAGAGACGTGACTTTAAGTGATGTTGGCAAGGCACTTGTAGGCTTGGACAAGATACCATTGGAGAAGGGCATAGGTGACTTAACCTACACAGAACTTGCCAAATACTGTTTTAGGGACGCTGAAATCACCTACAAACTCACAAGTTTCGAAGACGAGCTGGTTCTAAAGCTAATTCTCGTTTTGTCCAGGATAAGCAGCATGCCAATGGAGGATGTAAGCCGGCAAGGCGTCTCAAGATGGATAAGAAACTTCATGCATCGGGAACACCGCAGAAAAAACATGCTAATACCAAACGCTGAAGACATATTAGCCCTAAAGGGCAAAACAGCCACAAAAGCCATAATAAAGGGGAAAAAGTACAAGGGCGCCATAGTCGTCGAACCAGTGCCCGGCGTCCACTTCAACGTCGCCGTCATGGACTTCCCAAGCCTATACCCATCAATAATAAAAGTTTGGAATTTAGGCTATCAATCCATCTTGTGTGGGCATCCAGAATGCAAAACAAACCTTGTGCCGGACACTCCCCATTGGGTTTGCCGGAAAAAACGCGCCTTGGAAAGCCTCCTAATAGGCTCGCTTAGGGACTTGCGGGTTCAATGGTACAAGCCAAAATCGAAGGATAAGGCTCTGCCACCGGAAGTTAGAAGTTGGTATAACATCATCCAAGGCGCATTAAAGGTCATTTTAAACGCCAGCTACGGAGTTTTCGGAGCAGAAACTTTCGACCTTTACTGTCCGCCGGTTGCTGAGGCAACGGCAGCCATTGGAAGACATGCCATAACCCAGATAATTAAGAGGGCTGAAGAATTGGGCATCCAAGTGCTTTATGGGGATACTGACAGTGTTTTCCTTAAAAACCCGTCTAAAGAGCAGATACGCGAGCTTGAGGAGTGGACTGAACGCGAACTGAAAATGGGCTTAGATGTTGACAAGGTTTATCGTTATGCGGTCTTCAGCTCCCGCAAAAAGAACTATTTGGGCGTGCTGGAAGATGGAAGCGTCGATGTTAAGGGCTTGACTGGCAAGAAACGCCACATCCCCATATTCATTAAAAAGGCTTTCGACAAAATGAAAGAACGCCTAGCCATGGTTAAAACACCAGCAGACTTCGAAGCAGCCAAGAAGGATATTATCCAAACAATACGCGACTGTTATATAAGGCTAAAAAGACGCGAATGGGAAAGCCTAAACGAACTAGCCTTCAATGTTGTTTTAGGCGAAGAGCCAGAACGCTACACAAAAACAACACCACAACACGTGAAAGCCGCAAGAATCCTAAAAGAAAGCGGGATGGAGCTTAAAGCCGGCGATCTAATAAGCTTTGTAAAGGTTGTAAACGAACCTCACGTTAAGCCCGTCGAACTAGCAACAAAAAACGAGATAGACGTTGACAAGTATGTGGCTTATCTGCACTCCACCTTCGACCAGGTTTTAGATGCTTTAGGCTTAGACTTCGACGAAATAATAGGACTGACAAAACTCGAACGCTTTATGTAGCCTTCAATTTTCGACCTTTTTCGCATATTTCTTGCTTACGCCACTTCGATAGAGAGTTTCCAGAATTGCAAATCCAAGAACATTAATTGCTATGACAGAGCCTATGAAAACGCCAAGCAGTCCAATTTCAACTGGAACATTGAATATTAGCGCCAAGTATCCGCCAACAATAATTGTTATTGTCACGGTCTCCGCGAGACATGCTGCAAGCCTACGAGTAACTTTCTCTCCGCCGATAAGCCAAGCCAAAACGCATGCAACAAAATTTGCAACAGTGCCGCCGGCAATGTCAATTACGCCCAAGCCCCCATAAACATTCGCAACTAAACATCCAAAACTGGTTCCAAGGGCAACTGGCATGCCGAAAACCACTGAAAGCGGCAACAGCGCGTCGGCAACCCTCACTTGACAAATCCCAAAGCTTATAGGAGCCAGAAAAATCACTCCCGCAGCATATAAAGCTGCAAAAACCGCTGTCAAAGCCAAGTCTTTACTATCAAATTTCAATTTTTCACCTCCCTACACCGGGGTTTGTATGGCGGAACGGGTGGGAGGACCCACTCACCCGCCAACAAAACAGCATAACTACAATGCGACTAATAAAAATATTCTTTCGCCTTAGCCTTCCTTCTCCGCTTTTCCAGAAGCCTCTCCCTCAACCGCTTCAGCCGCTTCTGGTTCAATGGCAACGCCTTCAGCCGGCACTTCTTCCCTTCTGAAGAGGAGGAGGTCTATTGGCGGCGGAGGCGTGTTCAGAATCGTTGAGAGTAGGTACATGGCTGTGAAAGTGTGCTGGTAGACCTTCTGGAAAACGTAAGGCACCTTTGTTTCAGGGTCAACCTCCAGCATCTTGTTTATCTCCGCATCCTTCCCAGTAAGTGTTGCAGTGCCCTCAACCTCAAACTTAACAATGCCCGGCTTTGTTGTCAACTGAAGGTTAAAGCCAACAACAACCATTTGGCTTCTTCTCTCCTTCTCTTCAAGCCTGGCCTTGACATCAAAATTGACGGTTCCAGCCCCACCTTTAACGTCCAGCTTAACCCCTACAATACTTGTAACATCCACCTTAACCGAAACATTTGGAACATGAAGTGTGGGGCAAATAGTTGATTCCTCACATCAAGTCTATACTAAACTCTATGCTCCTAACAGCCTCCGTGATTAAGCCTCGCTTCCAACCAATTTTTGCCTTTTGTGTGTAGTATCCCCCTACATACAGTTATAAAACAAACATTTGAACCGCAACAGCAACGACGGTTGAAGCGGCTACCATAAATGCTATAGTGGTGACAACCTGCCTCTCGGTCATCGGCCGCCGATAAGTAATAAGCGTTATCAAGCTCCTTCTATGGTTTGAAAAAAGCCTTTCTCCATCAAAAGAAACCTGCGCCTTAGTTCGGAAAAAGAAGTAGTTTAACAAGATCATGGAAGAATTTATTATGTAGGGTATAAGCGAAATCAGCAGGCACCATTTCACATCAGAGATTATGGCGAAAGCTGCCAAGGTGATTCCAATGGCAAAGGAGCCTGTGTTACCAACAAAAATCTTTCCCTGAAAATTGAAAAGGGCGAGAACAAGCCAAACAGCCAAGGGTAGCATTAGCAAGATAGCGTTTCTCCCTGAAGCAACCATAAGCCCGATCATTACAATGGCGGGGCAGACGGTTTCCAACCCATTCAGTCCACCTAGCTGGTTGACAGTGTTTGTGGCAACCGTCACAATCAACGGGATTAATACAAAAAAATAGTATATGCCAAAATCCAATTTTCCCATAACTGGAAGAGTGATAACCGTGCGCACACCCGGCATCCTATAAGCCAGAGCCATTAAAGGAACAGCTGCCACTAGTGGAAAGAAAGCCTTGTAGCGCCAGCGCAGATCCATCCAGTCGTCAAGCAAACCCATAAACCCGCCGAACAATATGCAAACAGCCAAAGTTAAAGCTGGAGAAACATTGCCCCCGCCAGCATGCTCAACATCAAATCCAAAGGCGTGCAAAAAGAAAAGGTAAGCCGCACTCGCCACAATGTATATTACGCCTAAACCAGTTGGAACAAGAGGCTTGTTAGGCTTATGATAATCCGGAACCTTTGGAAACAAACACTTCTCCCTTACCCGCTTGGGTGCTCACTGTAGTATTTTTCCCAGTCAATTTTGTAAAGACAAACAAGTGGAACAACCCCGCCATATCCGCTTTTGTTGTTTAAACCATCAATTCGTGCTTCTCTGAAATATAGCAATGTTGTTGTAGGCGCTGAACCTTGCAAGTTAATTTGTATCCAACGCTCCCTCGCATAATTCATCAGTTTGTAAATTGTTGAGTTCTGCCCCCGGCTAACCCGCACTCCTTGAATGACTCGACCATAAACATATTGACTGACGGGCACCTGTTCCCCAGTGCTCGCACTATTCCATCCCAGCGTAACATTTCCAAACATTTCCCTAATTTTATCCAAATCCGCCGTCCACATCTCATCCTCTGAAATAAGGCCTTCCTTCACAAATCTTGACGTTCCATTGGGATAACGTGCATTCCCGGATATAGCAGCCATCCAAGTCCATTTGCCCTCATCTCCGCCAGCGTTTACCCAGTTTCCACCAGTGTCTATTGTGGTGTACACAAGTATGTACTCTGCCTTATAGCGTTCCAGCATTTTCATTGCTTGTGTCTCGTTGGCTATAAATATAAAGCCGATATTTTCAATTTGAGTAGAGTTCACGGTAGCATTATCCGCCATTGACGTGACGTTTCCAAGAACCGTTAGCCAATATCCATAGTCCCACCAGCTACACACAACAGTTGAGCTTTTCAAGTTATCTCTCATCCATTTAAGCATGTTTATCCATTCTTGCACAGGTTGTTCTGGCAGTACTGAAAGGCTTCCAGAAGATATTGTGGTCGGAGTGTAGACTTGCCTGTAAACGCGTGGCATTGGAAAAGCTAGGTTCACCATTAACATTAGGAATATTAAGAACACTGCTATGCCGCTGAACTCTTTTCCAACCCGATCCAAACCATACTTTTTCTTAAAGCTTATTTTTGGCGGCTCCTTCAGCAACGCCGCAAAAGGTTTCAGAAGCCCGCTAATCCCGATGGCAGCTAGAAGGCTGAAGGCTGGAGCCATAAGTACGAAAAGCCGCACCATTGAGCATGCAAAGTATAGGGATGTTAAACCAAAAACCAGCAGAAACAGATTTCTGTTGTTTAGGTTTCCTATAATGAAGAATAATCCGATGATGAAGAAGATTATTATTATGCCGAACTCGTAGTATATTGAGCCCCACGCAGATATTCTATGCTCAGCCACAGACTCAATAAGTGGGGAAGCCTCACGTGTAAAGGGATTTATGACAGAAATGAATTTTCCAGCTATACCCCCCATGTAGCCAGCATACGAAAGCGCTATGATGCCGCCAATGATAAGGGCTAGAAAAAGTATAACCGATATGGCTTTCCACTTAGCCGTTTTTACGTTGGTGACAATTTCAGCTAGAAAAAGTAACCCAAAAACGGCGGCGACCGGTAGGATGGCACTTGTTAGAAGGTAGTTTGGTGAAAGCTTTGGGACGTTTATAGCGATGAGCAAGCCGAAGCCAAAAGTTATGCCATACGCCAGAAGAAGCCTCCGCGTGTACCTTTTCATGATCAGCAAAATCAACGTGAATAATGTTATGAGTCCTATTGGGTAGTAGGCTGCACCCCACCCGGCACAGAAGTATCCTAACACCGCTCCTGAGGCAAGGGCGTATTTAACAGTTGAGCTAACCTGCCTATCTTCCTCAATAGCCCTCAAAAACAAGAAGGCGAAAAGTATGAGGGAGATTATACCAATGGTTTCGTCGTCGAAAAAGCCCACGGATGTCCTTTGAATATATGATGGTTCAAGAGCCAAGAAAAGTGCGGACAGTAAGCCTACTGGCTTGCCGCCTATGTCTTTACCAAGGAAGTACATGGCGAGGCATGCCAGTGCTCCCATTATGGCTGGGAATAGGGCGCAGAAGCTCATGAGGTCTATGCTTACGCCAAGCATTGAAACTATTTTGTATAGAAAGGCTGCTGTCATTGGAAGCCCTGGAAAAGCGACCTTTGCAACGTTTATTCCATCGGGGTGCCATCTTTGATAGTCGATCCATCCTTTTCCCCCGTTTTCTATAGCCCATGAGATAAATCCGTCTTTAACTATTTTTTCTGTGAAGCGGTATTGGAAGTAGGGGTCGAATTCTGACAAGAGGAGATTTGTTTTTCCGGTCGTTGGGTCTATTTCCCATCGTATTGGAAACAGTCTTATGGTGAAGGCTATAAAGAGTATAAGTGTTAAAGCTGTTATGGTCATTATTGATGTGTGGTTTACTTTTGGGCGGATTTTTCCAAGGCTTTTGATGCCGTTGATTATTCGCTCTTTTTTGGAGGTGCTTTTTGTTTCCATTTGTGGTTCCAGCTCTTGATTAAAGGTTATGAAGGTGTTTTATTTTCCTTGCGGTTGGTTAAATAGTTTTATGCGGGTGTCTTCCTTTTGTACCCGTATTTTTCGGCGTCGTAGAATGGGAATGGGACGATCTTTGCTTTAGCCATTTTCCCATGGATTTCGATGTTGACTATGTTTCCTTCTTGGGCTTGTTGTGCTTGTATGTAAGCCATTGCTATGCCGCATTTAAGCAATGGCGAGAAGGTTCCGCTTGTCACTTGCCCAATGTTTTCGCCCTTTTCACTGTAAATTTTGTAGCCTTGTCTTGGTATTCCCTGCTCAACCATCCGTAATCCAACTCGTTTCCGTTTGACCCCTTCCTCTTTTTGCTTTAGTAAAGCGTTTTTCCCTATGAATTTGTCCTTCTGGAATTTCACCACAAAGCCTAATCTCGCCTCTAACGGTGTTGTGTTTTCGTCTATGTCGTTTCCGTATAGGCATAGTCCAGCCTCAAGCCTTAAAGTGTCTCTTGCGCCCAAGCCGCAAGGCTCTATTCCATAGGGTTTGCCAGCCTCAAGAATAGCGTTCCATAAGTTCACGGCATTGTCTGGCTTATCCAGAGGCGCGTTCCACACATAAACCTCAAAGCCGTCTTCACCTGTATAACCAGTCCTAGATAGGAAAACGTGTATGTCAGCCAATTTGGCTGGTGTGCACTTAAACCTTTCAATCTTGCTCAAGTCCGTTGTGCAGATTTTTTGTAAGGTTTTTTCGGCGTTTGGTCCCTGAACGGCGAACATTGCCACCTTGTCTGAAATGTCCTCAATTTTAACGTTGAAGCCCTTAGCCGTCCTAACCAGCCAGTTGAAGTCCTTTTCTCTGTTTGTGGCGTTTGGAACCAGCAGAAACTTTTCCTCTTCGAGGCAGCTAACCACGAAGTCGTCGATTATGCCGCCGTTTTCGTTGCACATAACCGAGTATAGGGCGCTATTAGGCTTTAAGGCAGTCACGTCATTGGTTATGACATAGTTTAGGAAGCTGGCAGCGTCCTTCCCGGTTATGATTACTCTTCCCATGTGGGAGACGTCAAATATGCCCACATTGTTTCGCACTGCCAAGTGTTCCTCTGTTATCCCCTTATACCATAGGGGCATTTCGAATCCGGCGAACTCTGTCATTTTTGCCGTTTTCTTGTGTATCTCGTAAAGCTGAGTTTTCCGCATTATTCAAACCTCCTTAAAATGAAAGGCTGGTTATTTTATGGGCTTCACTTCAACGTTTAATGGTATTAGGGCAAGTTTTCTGCCGCATTGCGGGCATTTACCATTATATTTATGCAAAATTTCGTCTGGAGGCTTAAGTTCGCTTCCCTCATACAAAACATAACCACATTGATGGCAGACAACTTTTTGAGGCAAGCCCTCATCTCCTCAACAAAAATGGTGTAATGCCTACGCCATATTTATCGGTTGCTGAGTTCTAGCACAGCGAGGTTTGGCTTTTGAGATAGAAACTTTTAATTTTGACGAAGGTTTATCTTGTGAATCATCAACATTCCAAGTAATGGTCTGTGCTGGCATGGGAAAGTACACATTCATTATTACGGAGAAGCCAGATGCCGCTCAACGGATAGCTTCAGCCCTCGACTTGAAGGGTAAGCCCAAGAAAATGGAGGATAACGGGGTTCCCTACTACATAGCCGAAAGAGACAAGCAGATAATTGTTGTTCCAGCCATTGGGCACCTATACACTGTTGCAGAGGAAAAGGGCGGAAGAAACTATTATCCAGTTTTCAGTTTTCGATGGGTCCCCCGTTACATGGCAGAGAGGGGCGCAAAACAAATCCGCGTTTGGCTTGAGACAATTTCGAAGCTTGCAAAGGACGCTGACACATACATTGATGCATGCGACTACGACATTGAGGGAAGCATAATCGGGTACTGCATACTAAAATACGCTTGCGGCAACAAGGAAAGCTTAGCAAAAAGAATGAAGTACTCCACACTAACAAAGGAGGAACTAGAAAAATCTTATGCGGAACTGCTTCCAAAACTGGACTTCGCCCTAATAGAGGCTGGAAGAACAAGACATGAAATCGACTGGCTTTACGGCGTAAACCTCTCAAGGGCGTTAACAATAGCGGCAAAAGACTGGAGTGGAAAATACGCCACCCTAAGCACAGGCAGAGTGCAGGGTCCCACGTTACGCTTTCTTGTTGCCAGAGAGAAAGCCATCAGAAGTTTTGTGCCAACGCCTTACTGGCAGATTAGGGCTGAAGTTGAAATTGAAGGACGGGTTTTCGAGGCTGCATATGAAAAGGAAATTGTTGAAACCAAAAAAGAGGCTAATGCTTTAGTTGACGCTTGTAAGGGAAAAGATGGTGTTGTTGAAAACATTGAGGTTAAACAGTTCCAGCAGATGCCGCCAACACCCTTCGACATTGGCGCATTGCAAAGTGAAGCCTATAGCCTCTTCGGCTACACACCTCGGCGAACCCTAGACATTGCTCAACGCTTATACTTGGATGCCTTAATATCGTATCCAAGAACAAGCAGCCAAAAGCTTCCGCCAGCGATAAATTATGAGGCAATATTAAAAAGCCTAAGCGCAGTCTCCGAATACAGAAAGCTTGCGGCTGAACTCCTATCCAAAAAGGAGCTTAAGCCAAACGAAGGGAAAAAAGAGGACCCAGCCCACCCAGCAATATACCCAACTGGAAACCTTCCAGAAAGGGTTTTAGAAGAGCCTGAAAGGCGAATCTGGGACCTTGTTGTAAGGAGGTTTATGGCTGTTTTTGGGGAGCCAGCCATAAGGCAAAGCCTAAAAGTTTGCATAAACGTTAACGGGCAAAAGTTCTTCTTGAGGGGTAGGCAAACATTAAAGGAGGGTTGGTTGCGCTTTTACGAGCCATACGTAAGGTCTGAAGAGGTTCTCCTTCCGCCATTGGAAGAGGGACAAAAACTTAAGGTTAGGAGGATTATTCTGGAGGACAAGTTTACGAAGCCGCCTCCACGGTACAATCCAGGCAGTTTGCTCAAAAGGATGGAGGAGGCTGGTATTGGGACGAAGGCAACCCGCGCAGACATAATCCAAACATTATATGACAGAAAATATGTTCGGGACGAGAGGATGGTTGTGACGGATTTAGGCTTCGAAGTCCTAGAAGTCCTCAAAAAGCACTGTCCACCAATCGTTTCAATTGGGCTGACGAGAAAGCTTGAAGAGAGAATGGATAAGATTCAAGCCAACCAAGAGAAACGCGAAAACGTCCTATTAGACGCCATTGAAATTCTAAAGCCTGTTGTTGAAGGACTTAAGGCAAAAGAGAAAACCATAGGCGAACAATTAAGCAACGCAATAAAAAGGGCGAGGCTTGAAGAGAGACTTGTTGGACCATGCCCCCTTTGTGGAACAGGCATGCTTATGATACTTTATTCGCGGAAAACTGGAAAACGCTTCATCGGATGCACAAACTTCTTTAAAAAGCAGTGTAATGCTGCTTTTCCGCTTCCACAGAGGGGAACAGCTCGCCCCCTTGGAAGGAACTGCCGTGGATGCGGTTGGCCAACCGTCCAGGTTCGTATTAAGGGTAGGCGCCCATGGAACTTGTGTTTTAATCCTAAATGCCCATTGAAGGAGGAGAGGAGAAACATTGAAATGCGCAGTGTGCAGTAGAGAGGCCGTTGAAAACGGTTATTGCGAACTGCACGCTAGAGCCTATCAGAGCATTATGAAAAAGTATGAGGTTTGGAGGAAAGCCTTAGAGATTTCTTGGAAAGAGTATTTAAGTGAGATTGCAAAGAATCCATTTACTGGTGAGTGGGCTAAAGAGGTGGCGGAACACCTAATAAAACTTGGGGAGGAAAAGGGTGGCACGTAAAGCCAAAAGAACAGCAGTCTCACTTTCCTATTCTCTACAGAGGCTTTACACAAGGATATCGTCAGCTAAGCCTTCGCCCTTCGTCCTTGGTGTAATCGCCATGGCTGTAGCCATTTTTCTTTATGGGGGTGGGCTGCACCTAATTATTGTGAAGCCCCTTCCAGCTGTCTACTATGGTGGGCGTTTTCTCTTCGTTTATCCGCAGTTGTCTGAGCAGTGGGTTTCAGACAGCCTCATAGCAATGATTCTGTTCGCCATGGGGGTTGCTGGAGCAGTCTTCATTTATCAAAGCACAAAATACGCCTACAAGCCAAGACAAGCCTATTTAACGTTTATGATAGGCGCCGTTCTCCTATTTGTGGCGTATATATCGCTAGAGGCCGTGCTTCACTACTGGAAGGGCGTATAACCCGCCTTTCACCACGGGCTACTTTTCAACCCAAGCTTGTAGGCCGCAAAGTTTGTTGCCATGTGCAGTGGCGGCGTTATAACAAGCACAGCTAACACAAGCTCAAGGTATAACACACGTAACGGAACGGCGAATATTAAAGCCCCAACCACGAAGTCCACCTGGTCCACTATGGGCAAAAGCCCGCCAGGCGGTATCCCCAACCTCCTTTTTATGAAGGCTCCAGCCAAATCGCCGAGTAGGGCGCCCAGTGAAAGTAGGAAGCCAAAATAACCTATGCTGCCATATTCTTGGAAAATGGCGGCTTCTGCGAAGCCAACCACTGTTCCAATAATTAGTCCGGAGAAGAAGCCTCTGAAGGTTTTGTTTTTCCCGAAGATTGGTTTTCCGTCGAAAAATTTTCTTCCAAGGTCTATGGGTAAGCCTCCGCCAGCAAGCACTGGAATGGCGTTGGCACAGTAGGCTGGAAATATGAATTTTATGGCTTCGGCAAACAACTCTGCGATTGTGTTCATCCTTTAACCTTCATGCTTTTGTGGGGGTTCGCACAGCCCCTTTTCAGTTATTTTTGCGTAACATATGAATGGTTCAGTCATTTTTGCCTTTTTCTCTATAATTATCCTAACAACCTTTGGATCTTCGGCTGGTTTCATTGCAACTATCGTGTTTGCCCAAAACTTTAACACTCTTGTGGCTACTGGTTCAACATCCACATAAGCCTCGTCAAACACGCTTCTAACTTGGCTTAGGACCAGAACCGCCACTTTCTGGGTTTTTGCGGTCTGCGCCAGCAAAGCCATCTGCCTATTCAGTTCGCGGTTAAGCTCGAATGTTTTGTCTGGGTTTTCCGCTACTTCCATGCGGTATAGGAATGTTGCGGTGTCCACGACGACAAGCCCAAAGCCCTTAGCTATATAATTGGCTAGTTGGTCTATGACAAGTGCCTGCTCCTTGAAGCTTTTGGGTCTTGCGAGAATTATAAGCTCCGCCACCTTTTCGGCATCTCCAGATGCAATTTGCGAGAGCCTTTTAGCGGAGAACGTGCCATCACAGTCCACGAAAAATGTTTTGTATCCTTGTTTGGCGCAACTTACTGCACATTGGATTGCCAATGTTGTTTTCGCTGTTTCAGCTTCTCCATATATTAAGCTGACCTCGCCTATGGGGAAGCCGCCTTCAAGGGCTTTGTCAAGCATTTTGAAGCTTGTCGGTATCTTCTGTAGCAATGGCATGCACATCAATAGATATAAGGTGCGAAATAATAATTTGTTGTTGAAAAAGGGGCTAAAACCTAGGAAGGTTGTATGAAGGCGAAAGTGGCGGTAGCAACAGTTTCAGGGAAAGCCTACTACTTAATAGTTAACGAGTTGAAGAAAGCCAACGTGCCTTTCATTAGCCTAACACCCCACGAACCCATACCATTAGAAATAAAAGTTGTAATAACAACCGAGAAAGAGCGTCCTTTCATAAACCACGAAAACGTTCTCGTTTATAAAAACGTTCTCGTTTATAAGGATGGAATGGACTTGCAAGCCTTGGTGAATCAGACGCTGCAGCTTATTGAGGGAAAAGACTCCTACGAGCAGATAGTTATAGGAGTTGACCCCGGCGAAGTTTTAGGCTTAGCTGTTCTTGCCGATGGAAAAGTTATTAGGACTGGAAACTGTTTTGGCATAAACGAAACACTGGACGAGATAGAGAACATAATAAAAAGCCTTAAGGATATTAGGGCGTCTATGATTGCCGTTAAAGTTGGCGATGGCATACCAGAATACAAGGAGAAGCTTTTAAAAGCCCTTGATAGGAAGCTTCCCCCAAACATAATATTGGAAAGTGTCAGCGAAGCTGGAACAGACCGTTATATAAGTGATTCAAAGCATAGGAGAGGTTTAAGGGACATAGTTTCAGCCATAAAAATTGCTAGAAGAAATGGGCAAGTTTACGCTAGGAGAGAGAGATAATGGACATAAACGTTGCAGTTGGGAAAACCCTCCTCGTCGATGGACCAGCATCCGTTACGCTGGTTTCGGGAAGGGCTGAGGTTTTTGGGTATACGCTGCGGAACATGGAGAAAGTCGTAATAAGAGATGGAAAAAGAATGCCATTCTTCGTGAAAGAACCGGCAACCTTCAATGTGGCCCTTGGCGAAAACGCAAACGTGGAAGAGGTTGATGGAAACACCATTCCACCCTCATGGGAAAAAGCCTACGAGGAACTGTCAACCATCAAGACAAGACCAGTCATCACCCTAGTCTTGGGAACGGTGGATTCTGGGAAAACAAGTTTCTGCACATACCTAGTGAATAGGCTGTTAAATGAGAAGCATAAAGTAGCCATTTTAGACGGAGACCTGGGACAGTCTGACATTGGTCCTCCATGCACGTTGGCTTACGCCCTTGTGCCACGGCATGTTACAGACCTCTTCAACCTAGAGGCGAAAAACGCTTTTTTCGTGGGCGTAACATCGCCGAGTAAAGCTATTGAAAAAGTGATTAACGGGTTGACATTGCTAAAAGGTGAAATTTTGGGCAGTAATCCAGACTTTGTTGTTGTGAACACGGATGGTTGGGTGGAGGGGGAAGACGCGGTAAACTATAAGGTTCAGCTTATAGAGAAAATCAACCCAAACATAATTTACTGCATACAGCAAGACGAAAAGCTAAAACCCCTTTTAGAGGCTGTTAAGGGCTTCAAAACAGTGGTTATCGATTCCCCTCAAACCATAAAACAGAGAAGCAGAGACAAACGCAGAAGCCTCCGGGAGCTGGGCTACATAAAATACCTTAAAAATTCAAAGGTTCAGTCCATACCATTAAGCTGGCTTAAAATTGAAAGCGAAGGACTCTTGGTTCCGGGCAAAAACTTTCTGGATAAGAGAAGGGAAAGGGAAATTTACGACCTGCTGGGGATGAAGCCCCTATATACGGTTGAGTTGAAAGACAAGATTTGTGTGGTTATTGGAAGGAGCCGTTGGATAAACCCTGAAAACATTAAACGGGCTGAAGAAGTCCTTGGCAAAAAGATTGTGGTTACATTCAAGGGTGATGAGAAGGGCTTGCTCCTGTCCCTATACAACGATGAAGGAAAGTTTCTAGGGATAGGTGTATTACGGGAAATCGACTACAGAAGAAAAGTTGTGAAAATCTTCACACCAGTCTCAGGCGGCATAACAACAGTCATCTTCGGAAGGGTGAGGCTGGACGAAAATCTGAAGGAAATTGCACCTACCATAATAGAGGAAGAAGTCAAACCACTATAGGCTATTGGCTCTTGATGGGCATAGCGTTTTAACTGGACATGGCTTGCATAGGGGTTTTCTGGCTTTACAATACTTTCTCCCCAACAAGATTAGGAGTATGTGAACCTCAAAATATTCTTCCGGCGTGTATAATCGCTGGAGAGCTTCACGAACCCTCTCATAATCTCCATTGGCTGGAGCTAGTCCAAGCCTCTTAGAAACACGGTTAACATGCGTGTCTACTGGTATTGTTGGCTTATTCGCCGAGAAAAGCAGAAGAACATCAGCGGTTTTCGGACCGACCCCCGGAAGTTGCATGAGCACTTCTCTTGCCTTTTCAAAAGGTAAAGCCAAAATAGTTTCGAGTTTTCCGCCAAATTTCTCAAGGATTATCCCTGAAACCTGCTTTATTATTCTGGCTTTGTTTCGATAAAGCCCAGCAACTTTTAGACATTCCTCAATTTTTCCTACTTCGGCTTTCGCCAACGTCTCCGGGGTTATTGGGAAAGCTTTTGAGAGTTTTTCAAAGGCTTTTTCCGTGTTTCTATCAGAAGTGTTCTGGGAAATTATCGTTATGATTAAGGTTTCGAATGGGTTGTGGTCTTCTGAAACCCATTTTGGCAAAGTGAAATTCTCCCGTAGGATTTGAAGAATCTCTTTCGCTCTTTTCTCGTCCATTTTCGCCTTCCTTTTTGAAAGTAATAAATAGTCAATGTGTAGAAGCTATAAATAAACATCGGAGAATCGGAAATGGAGCGAGCCAAAGTCGTTAAGGACGAGTTGGTTGAGCAGAACATCCACTTTCTCGCCGTTTACCTTGAAACAAAGAATTCATGCCTTATCCTTTTAAGCGAGAATGAGGATAGACTTGGAACATTAGCCATAGCCATCCCAAAACCTCCAGACACTCCGGGACTACCATCGTCATCAGTTATTCTTGGTAATAGAAACGTTATTTTAGCCCGCATGTTCGCCGAATATTTAGCTTCAAAAAAGGGGAAAATAGCCATAGTTTCAGTCTACTTGGAGAAGATGGATGAGATGCAAGCGCAAGCCATTTTCAAAAGGCTTATTGAAAGGGTCACCCTAGCAGAGCCAAAAATGGAGGGTTTGGAAAGCCGAGAAGGGAGTCTAACATGAGTTTAAGGGCTTTTCTGGAACAGATGGAAGAAAAGGGCGAAGTACTGCACATAAACGATGAGGTTTCCACAAACTTTGAAATCTCCTACATCATGAAGGCCTTCGACAACGGCCCAATCCTCATGTTTGAAAACGTTGAAGACTCAAAAACCAAAATTGTGGCTAATGTCTGCGGAACAAGACGGCGCATCTGTGAAGCCTTAGGCGTTGAGCCAGAAGGGCTTTACCAAAGGCTTTTGGAGGCTTGGCGCAACCCACAGAAGCCAAAAATCGTCGAAGATGGCGCTGTCAAAGAGGTTGTTGAAGAACCAGACCTGTTAAGGATTCCCATTTTGACCCATTTTGAGAGGGACGCCGGCCCCTACATAACTTCTGCTGTTGTTCACGCGAAAAGCCTCGATGGAACCATTGAAAACGTATCCATCCATCGTCTGCAACTCTTAGACGAGAAGCATTTGGCAATACGCTTAGTTCCTAGGCATCTTTATAAGTTGTGGCAAATGGCTAAGGAGGCAGAGGTTGACTTGGACGTGGCAATATCTATTGGTGTTCATCCAGCAGTTATGCTTGCGGCCTCCTCACCAGTGCCTTTCGGAGTAAACGAATTTGATGTGGCTAATACGCTGTTGGGCGGAAAACTTGAGCTGGTGAAGTGCAAGTATGTGGATGCTTGCGCTCCCGCAGACGCAGAACTCGTCTTGGAAGGGAGGATTTCAGCCTCAAAGGAGGTGCCTGAAGGACCGCTAGTGGACATTACTGGGACATATGACATTGAGCGTAAACAGCCGGTTGTTGAAATTGTAAGCGTAATGCACCGCAAAGACTACATTTATCAGGCGCTTTTGCCCTCTGGAGCAGAGCATAGGCTTTTGATGGGTCTTCCCCACGAAGCTTCAATCTATGAGGCAGTTTCAAAAGTTGTGCCCAAAGTTAAGGCTGTAAACCTTTCAGTTGGCGGTGGCGGATGGCTTCACGCCATAATATCCATAGAAAAACAACTTGACGGCGATGGGAAAAACGCCTTGTTGGCGGCTTTTGCGGCCCACCCAAGCCTTAAACACGCTGTTGTTGTGGATCCAGACATCGACGTTTTTAACATGGCTGATGTTGAATGGGCTATTGCTACACGTTTCCAGGCGTCGGAAGACCTACTCATAATAGAGAATGTCAGAGGCTCAACGCTGGATTCTTCGGCGGACCAGGAAACGGGTTTAACTTCGAAGATGGGTTTGGATGCCACCAGACCCTTAGCAAAGCCTAAGGAGAAGTTTGAGAGGGCGCAGATACCAGCGAGCAAACGTGTTGAGGAGTTGACGCGGAAACTGCTTGGACGCTAAAGTGTCTGTTTTCTAACGTGTCAAATTATATATGTAGGGTTTCAGAATAGAATTTTGGTGACATTGTGGAAAACGAGGAAGAATCAACAAGAGAGGAAAGCCCGTTATCCCTAAAAGTTGAAGACGTCATGGTTAGGGAAGTCATAACCATAGACGAGGAATCCACCGTCAAAGAGGCAGCTGAAGTGATGAACAAATTTGAGATTGGCTGCCTAATAGCCGTCAGGAAGGGAAAAGCCGTAGGTATAATAACTGAAAGAGACCTTTTAAAAAGGGTTGTCGCCGAAGCCAAAGACGTGAACAAAACAAAGGTTAAAGATGTAATGTCAAGCCCACTGGTGGTTGTGGAGCCAAACATGGAACTGGAAGAAGCAGTGAAACTAATGTTTCAAATGAAAATTAAGAAGTTGCCGGTAGTTGATGGAAAACGCCTCGTGGGACTTGTAACTTTGACGGATATAGCCCGCTTCCAACCCCAAATGATAAAAATTCTGAAACAGCTTGCCATGAGGCATGCCGCGCCAAAAAGCATGAAGAAAGTCATAGACTATTACGTGGTATAATTTTAGAGGCTTAATCTTTCTTTCCAAACGTGTTTAAGCAAGTTTTAAGCTATTTTAAATGCGATGGATACGGCTGGAACCTATGAAGAAGACTTTAGTGTTTAAGGTTAACCCTGAAAATCCAGAAGCCGAAATTATACGCGAGGCAGCCAGCATCATGCGAAATGGCGGATTGGTGGCTTTTCCAACGGAGACGGTTTATGGACTGGGAGCCGACGCCTTAAATGCCAAGGCTGTTCTAGCACTTTTCAGGGCTAAGAGGCGCCCACTGGACAACCCTCCAATAGTTCATGTTGGAAAATTTGAAGACGTCTACAGGCTTGCGAGGGCGGTTCCAGCCAAAGCCGAAATCCTAATGAAAACCTTTTGGCCGGGCCCTTTAACGCTGGTTTTCAAGCGTTCCAGCATCGTGCCGGACGTTACTGTGGCCGGTTTGGACACCATAGCTGTTAGGATGCCAAAACATAATGTGGCCCTAGCCTTAATCAGGGAGAGCGGCTGCCCTATTGCGGCTCCAAGTGCGAATCTCGCTGGAAGGCCAAGCCCAACAACGGCTGAGCATGTTCTTGAAGACCTTGGTGGACGGATAGATGCTGTTTTGGATGCTGGCCCAACCAGAATTGGTGTGGAATCTACTGTTTTGGACATGACTGTTGACCCGCCCCAGATACTCCGCCCCGGAGGTACGCCTCGTGAGGCGTTGGAGGCTGTTCTTGGAAGGGTTGAGCTTCATCCAGTTGCCATAGCAGAGAAAAAGTTGCCAGTTGAGAAGGCGCGTTCGCCTGGGATGAAGCATAGGCATTATGCTCCGAAGGCAAAGTTAATTGTTGTTGAGGGCGAGCTTTCAGCCGCCGTTAAAAAAGTTATGGAGTTGGTAAACCTTTATAGAAAGAGAAAAGTGAAAGTTGGCGTTTTAGCGACTGATGAAACTGCTAATCTCTATGAGGCTGATGTTGTGAAGTCCCTTGGAAGTAGAAGTCGCCTCGACGTGGTTGCGAAGAATCTTTTTAGGCTTTTAAGGGAGTTTGACGCTCAAGGCGTTGATGTAATAATTGCTGAGGGCGTGCCTACAGAGGGGCTGGGGTTGGCTGTTATGAACCGTCTTAGGAAGGCTTCTGGTTATAGAATTGTTAAGGCAAGCGTCTAGAAAAATTTATATAGAAGCAACTTTTTCGTGTGATTTTGCTACTTCCCGATAACACGGAAAATGGGATGAAGGGGTGATGGTGTATGGCGGCCATACCCTCTGGAACAGTCCCTGTTTTGGTGTTGAAGGAAGGTACTGGACGAACCACTGGAAGGGAAGCCCAGAGAAACAACATTATGGCAGCCAAAATAATAGCCGAGCTTGTCAAAACAACTTTGGGGCCGAAGGGCATGGACAAGATGCTTGTCAGCAGCTTCGGCGACGTGACAATAACAAACGATGGCGCGACAATATTGAAGGAGATTGACGTTCAGCATCCAGCCGCCAAAATGCTTGTGGAAGTCGCCAAGGCACAGGACAACGAAGTTGGAGATGGGACAACAACTGCCGCTGTTTTAGCTGGTGAGTTGTTTGCAAAGGCTGAGGAGCTCCTAGACCAGAACATCCACCCAACAATAATAATTGAGGGTTTCAAGAAGGCTAGCGAGAAAGCCCGCGAAGTTTTGGAGAAGATGGCTCTGCCAGTAAGCATAAACGATGAGAAGAAGCTTATGGATGTCGCGATAACGTCGATGGGCAGCAAGGGCATAGCCGCGGCAAAAGAGCACTTTGCAAAGCTGGCTGTTGAAGCAGTAAAGCAGGTTGCCGAGGAAAAGGATGGGAAGCTCAAGGCTGACATCGACCTAATCAAGATTTTGAAGAAGCATGGCAAAAGCCTCGAAGAGACAGAGCTTGTTAAGGGCATGGTTATCGACAAGGAAGTGGCTCACCCGCAGATGCCAAAAATAGTCCACAACGCGAAGATTGCGCTGTTAAATGCCAAGCTGGAGATTGAGAAGACGGAGTTCGACGCCAAAATCAACATTGAAAGCCCAGAGCAGATGAAGCTCTTCCTAGACGAGGAAGAGCGCATGCTCCGTGAAATGGTGGACAAGATTGCAGAGGCAGGCGCCAACGTGGTTTTCTGCGAGAAGGGCATAGACGATGTGGCACTACACTTCCTAGCGAAGAAAGGAATATTGGCAGTTAAAAACGTGAGCAGCAGCGACATGGAGAAACTTGCGAGGGCTACCGGCGGCAAAATAGTTGCCAGCGTCAAAGACCTAACGCCAGAAGTACTCGGCGAGGCGAAACTCGTTGAGGAAGTTAAGATAGGCGAAGATAAACTGGTCTACATACGCGAGTGCAAGAATCCAAAGGCTGTCACAATAGTGGTTAGGGGTGGAACAGAACACGTGGTCGACGAGGCTGAACGCTCGCTCCATGATGCATTGTGTGTTGTCAGAAACGCCATTGAAGACGGAAAAATAGTTCCGGGAGGCGGTGCACCAGAAGCAGAAGTCGCCAAACAGCTCAGAGACTACGCCGTAAAAGTTGGCGGGCGCGAACAACTAGCCATAGAGGCATTCGCGGATGCGGTCGAGTCCATACCGTTGACGCTGGCTGAGAACGCCGGCTTAGACCCGGTTGACATAATGGTTGCTCTGAGGGCTGCTCATGAAAATGCTTCATCGCCATCCTATGGCGTTGACGTTTTCACTGGCAAGATTAGGGATATGCTGGAGCTGAACGTTGTGGAGCCATTGCGAGTTAAGCTTCAAGTCATCAAGTCTGCCACTGAAGCGGCAAACATGATACTAAAGATTGACGACGTCATCGCAGCCAAAGGCGTCGAGAAGGAGAAGGAAAAGGAGAAAGAGAAGCCTAAAGAAACATCAGAGTTCGAGTAAAACACTAAAATCTTCCACAATTCTATTTTTCTGTCCAAAGCTCTCTGAAAGCGTCAACCCACAGTAGGCTTTCCGAAAACGCCTGTTCCATAACGCTTCTCCATTTCCGCTCTATTTTTCTCCACTCGCTGTCTTCCCTAATCTTTTTGAAAAATTCCTCCATGTCGTGTAGGCTTGCAAACTCTGTTACTAGGACAAATTTTCCAGGTGGTTTTCCACCTATGCTTTGTCTGAAGCAGCGGAGCGACTTAACAAGATTGAAGGCTTCTGGATGGGTGCCTCCATACTGGAGAATCTGCCTAACAACCTCCTCGTTTTCAGCTTCCTTGCCCTTCGCAACGGTCCACATGTCCAGCAAGAAAACCGCCATGAAAGCCCCTCTAGGTCACCTATTTTAGCATTGGCATTTTTATGCCCTTTTCTCTCGCTATTTTCCTTGCCTTTTCATATCCGGCGTCCGCGTGCCTCACTATGGCTGTTCCGGGGTCTGTTGTTAGCACTGTGACTATGCGTTTTTCAGCCTCTTTTGTTCCGTCAGCCACTAGGCACATGCCAGCATGTATGCTATAGCCTATGCCCACGCCTCCGCCGTGGTGGACGCTTACCCATGTTGCGCCGGCAACAGCATTCAGTAGCGCGTTAAGTATTGGCCAGTCCGCTATTGCGTCGCTCCCGTCCATCATGCCTTCTGTTTCGCGGTTTGGCGATGCGACACTTCCGCCGTCAAGGTGGTCTTTTCCAATCCATATGGGGCCTGAAAGCCTTCCGCTTGCCACCATGTCGTTCATTATTTTTCCGAAGCGGGCTCTCTCGCCGAAGCCTAACCAGCAGACGCGGGCTGGCAACCCTTGAAACTTGACCTGCTCTTTGGCCTTCTTTATCCATCTGCAAAGCTCACGGTTGTAGGAGAACTCCCTCAAAATCACATCGTCTAAGGTGTAAATGTCTTCGGGGCTTCCCACAAGGGATGTCCAGCGGAATGGTCCGCGACCTTCACAGAACATCGGCCTAATATAGCGTTGAACGAAGCCCGGATAGGCGAAAGCGTTTTTAAAACCGGCGTTGTAGGCTTGCTGGCGGAGGTTGTTGCCGTACTCGAAGGTTACTGCGCCCTTTTCCATCATCTTAACCATGGCTTCAACCTGGGTGCGCATGCTCTGGCTGGCTCTTCGCAGATACTCTTCCGGGTCGTTTTTGCGGAGTTCGTCGGCTTCCTCCTTTGAAAGCCCGGCTGGATAATAGCCGTTCAACGGGTCGTGGGCGCTTGTTTGGTCTGTTAGCACGTCTGGTATTATGCCCCGCTTTAATAGTTCTGGATGCACTTCAGCCGCGTTTCCAAGCAGTCCTATGCTTCTTGGGATGCCCTCGCGTTTGGCTTCTAAAGCCATTTTCACAGCTTCGTCTAAGTCGTCTGTCCAAGTCTCCAAGTAGCCATGCCTTATGCGTTTGTCAATGGCGCGTTTGTCTATTTCCACAACAAGCGCTACGCCATCGTTCATTGTTACTGCCAGGGGTTGGGCTCCGCCCATCTCGCCCAGACCAGCTGTTAAGACTAGTCTTCCGCGGAGGGTTCCGCCGAAGTGCTCGCGTGCCACCGCCGCCAAAGTCTCATATGTGCCTTGAAGGATTCCTTGAGTGCCAATGTAAGCCCAGGAGCCGGCAGTCATTTGCCCAAACATGATTAGGCCTTTCTGTTCAAGCTCGTAGAAGTAGTCCCATGTCGCCCATTTTGGTACGAGCATGGCGTTTACTATTAGGGCTCGGGGCGCCCACTCATGGGTTTTGAAGACGGCTACTGGCTTGCCGCTTTGGACAAGCATGGTTTCGTCTGGCTCAAGCTCTATGAGGGTTTCAACAATTTTTTCGAAGCACTCCCAGTTCCGCGCCGCTTTCCCAGTGCCGCCATAAACAATTAGCCTTCCTGGGTCTTTAGCCACTTCCGGGTCAACAACGTTAAAGAGCATGCGCAGAATGCCTTCAATCTGCCAGTTCTTGCAGTGCAGCTCATGCCCAGTCAAACATTTTATGGGTTTTTCGAGCTTTAACAAGGAGTTTCACCCTTAACAAGGAGTAATTTGGTTGGAGGTTACTCTAATTCTTTGCTGAAAAGCTTCGCCGCTTCAGCTATGGAGGCTTCCTCGTCAACAACCGTTCTGCCATTCTTTATCACTTTGTCCACGAGGTTTACGCCGAAGCGGTAGCCGAGAAAAACATGGTTTGGCACATTCAAAATCACTATGTCAGCCTTCTTGCCAACTTCCAAGCTGCCAACCTCTTTGGCTCTTCCAATGGCGTGGGCAGCATTAATAGTGGCCGCAGTTATGGCTTCGGCTGGCGTCATCCTCATAAAATAGCATGCGAAAGCTATGACGAGTTGCTGGTTTTCAATCCAACAGCTTGGGTTAAAATCAGTGCCCAAAGCCACTGGAACACCATAATCAATCATTTTCCTAGCTTCGGCAAAACGTCCAGCCATGAGGCTGAAGGCTGCTGCTGGAAGCAAAACCGCAATTACGCCCCTTTCAGCCATAGCCCTAAGCCCAACATCAGAAGCGAAAAGCAGGTGCTCGGCTGAAACTGCCCCTAGGCTGGCTGCAAGCTCAGCTCCGCCCAACTGGCTCATCTCGTCCGCATGCACCTTAAGCCCTAAACCATGGCTTCTGGCTGCAACGAGAATTTTTCTTGTCTGTTCCAAGCTGAAGACACCTTTCTCGCAGAAAACGTCGCAGAACTCCGCCAGCCTTCTCTCGGCAACAGCTGGAATCATTTCATCAGCAACCAAGCTGACATACTCTTCGGGATTGCTTGTGTATTCGGCTGGGACTGCGTGGGCTCCCATAAATGTGGGGACAACGTCAACTGCATGAAGCTGGTTTAGACGCTTAATAACCTCCAAAATTTTTAACTCATCCTTCGTTGTTAAGCCGTATCCGCTTTTCGCCTCAGCGGTTGTTGTGCCATACCTTAACATAACATCTAAGGTGTTCAAGCCAAAACCTAGAAGCTCATCCAAGCTGGCCTTTCTGGTTTCCTTAACAGTTTTCAATATGCCACCGCCAGCCTTTAAAATCTCCATGTAAGAGGCGCCCTCAACCCTCATCTGGAACTCGTCTTCCCTTGAACCAGCAAAAACCAAATGCGTGTGGGGATCCACAAAGCCGGGCAGAACCGTTTTCCCGCTGGCGTTGACTATGTCTTCAGCCCTAAAGTTCTTCCTTATCTCTGGAGTTTTTCCAACAGCCAATATTTTGCCATCTTTTATGGCTACGCACCCATTTTTGATTATTCCAAGATCTTGCATACGCTTGCCAGTTCTGGGCTTCTCGTTGCCGCCAGCCAAAGTCACAAGCTCACTAGCATTAACGATAAGCGTGTCCGCCCTTTCTTTGGCAGCGGTTTTCCCCGTTTTGGCTTTACTCAAGGCGTCCTCCCTTCTCAATGGCGTTTTGAACCGCCACTTCCAATACTCTGTCAACCGTTAAGTTGTCAATTTTCAAATAGTATGATGCCACATCAACAATAGCCTTTAAAGGCGCCATCCCACAGAACTCCGAACCTACGACTGGCACATTGTAGCGTTCAGCCTCAATTTTCAACAGTTCAAAAACACGGTATAATGGTGTAGCCTCAAAATCGCTTATGCTCATGCCAATCTGTGTTATGTTCTTTTCTGGAATGTAAGCAGCCATAGCCTTAACATTTGCAAGCCCGCCCTTCTTCGAATGCAAAGCCCTAGCAATCTTCTTCGCAACTTTTAAGTCTGCAGTCCCAAGGTTGACATTGAATCCTGCCATAACCTTTCGGGCGCCAGTTATTGTGGCTCCAGCCGTTGGATGGGGCTGTGCTGGACCGAAGTCCGGTTTACGTTCTGGCTTTGCCATCATCTCCGCCAGCCTCTCATACTCGCCTTCGCGTATCCAGTCCAAGTCTTTCCGCTCTGGTTTTGTGGCAGCCTCGCCGTAGAGGTAGACTGGAACACCGCGTTCTTTGGCTAGGGTTCTGCCGAACTTTCTTGCAAGCTTTATGCAGTCTTCCATGGTGACATTTTTTATTGGTATGAAGGGGACAACATCCACCGCGCCTATTCTTGGATGTTGCCCCTTATGGGTTCTCATGTCAATAAGCTCCACAGCCTTAAAAGCCATCTTCAACACGGCTTCAAGAACAGAACGCTTGCCTCCCACAAAGGAGACAACAAGCCTATTATAATAATTGTCGAAGGTGTAGTCAAGCAAAAACGCCTTTTCGGTTGTTTTAAGCTCGTTGAGGATTTGCTCAACAACCTTCGGGTCTGAAGTGCTAAAATTTGGAACGCATTCAATGATTTCTCTCAAAGATTTTCACCGCCCCCTCGCCCTTCTATCACCGTCAGAGCCTAATTAAAGTTATCAGCAACCCCGACCCATTTTAGAAAAGCTAAAATCAGCTTTAAATCCAAACTCTTAACCGCCCGCACAAAAGCTGGTGTAGAAAGCTTGGCACGGCAAGAGCTTGAATTCGAAGTGCCAACATGGAACCAAATCTATAAAATGCTTATGAAAATTGCCGAAAAAATAAGGAAAGACAATTTCAAACCAGACGTAATTGTTGGCGTTTCCCGCGGCGGATGGCCTCCCGCAAGAGTCCTTTCAGACCTTTTGGAGAACCCAAACCTCGCCAATGTTAAAGTTGAATTCTATGTTGGTGTGGCTGAAACAAAGGGTGAGCCGACCCTAACGCAGCCGGTTTCCGTTAATGTGGCTGGCAAAAAAGTGCTGGTTGTGGATGAGGTGGCGGACACTGGCAAAAGCCTCCAACTCATAAAGGAGCACCTGCAGAAAGAAGGCGCCGCCGCGGTCAAAATCGCCGCTGTTTACCTTAAACCATGGAGCATTGTAAAGCCGGACTATTACGCTAGGGAGACAAGCCGCTGGATAGTCTTCCCATGGGAGATAAAGGAGACTGTAAGGAAAATAGTCGAAAAATGTAAGGAGCAAGGCAAGCCCATTGAAGGGGAGACAGAAAAGCTGGTGAGGGCTGGCTTGTCCCGAAGGCTTGTTAACCGCTTTCTAAAGGAGATCAGCGAGGAAGAAGGAGCTTGCTAAAACCTATCGAAGAGTTTGGCAAGTATGTGGCTGTTGCCGGCTTCTGTAAAGTGAAAATAGCTGATGTTGAAGGCTTTCTCAAAACCGTTAGGAAACGTTTAGCCAAAAATGTGGAAGCCCAATTTTTCGACGCTGGGCTTGTGGCTACTTGGCAACACTTGTATTTTGCGGCTTTAAACGCCCTAAACGCTTTTAAGAACGGCACGAACATTTCAAAAAGCCTAGCTGTGGAAACAATGCTTTACGCCTCTGCTCAACGCCAAATTCGAAAAGCCATGGACCTTATGGGAATAAAGCCCAATTCTGAAGCAATAGCCGTTCTCGTTTTGGGAGAGAAGGCAAACGATGTGGAAGCAGCGTTAAAGACAATAGCCGAAATTGTTGATGGACAACGTGACGACACCGTCTTAGGGCTTTCACAAGAGAAAATCCAAGCTATTCGAAAAGCCTTCAACATTTCAGACGCGGAGCTTGAGGCTGTCGTGAAGGGAAACGACTTAGAGCAAGCCCTTATCAACCTTGTCATTGAGCGTGTGGCACTCTTGGCAACAGAGCGCTAAAGCACCTTCTCCTTCACAATTGAAAGGATGTCTTCTGGCTTAATTACTGAAAGTCCAGTCAAACCGCCAATAACCTCTATTAGGAGGATTTTGTCAGGCTTGTTTAAGTCCACTTTTCGTTCAATGTTGGCTGCCGCCGCCTCGATAATGTCCCTTGTTGGGGTTTCTGTAAAACGTTTCTCTACGGTAACCCTAAAAGTTTCGTTTTTCCCTATTTTTGAGCTTAGTTCTGTGGCTGCCCGCTGAATTTCCCCAAGGTCTGTGCGGATAACCTTTTCTACGGGGATTATGCGCAGTGTATAGCGGAATTCGTAGGGGCGTTCTCGGAGAATCTGCCTAAACTTCTCAATAACCTCAAAGGGATTAAAAGCCGTCTTCGCGGCAATTAAGCCAGCCACTCCGGTCTTGTCCACAACTGGTGCCGAGTCGCCTATTTCGCCGAGCAAATACCAAAGTTCAGAACAAGCCTCGTCCTCGTTTCCCCTTGAAGTTGTGGCTAGAAGGTTGAAGTCCCTAAGCACCAGACCACCCGCCATAAGTTTGGTCAGTGCAGGTTAGTTGGCTTTTCACAGCTTGGAAAGGCTCCTAGCCGTCGCCTCACATCATCCCAAACTATTATGGCGATTTAAGCGATTTAAGGGTTTCTAGCCATACTAATATTTGATGCTTAAGTATAGGAGGATTATGAGAGCTGCGAAAGTGAACACGTCTGGGAGCAAGGCGAAGGGTCCTAAACCGAACAGTCTAAAACCGAAAGCCCTTATAACTATTGGGTTTGACGTTAAAGCATAAAGAAGTAGAATAGCTGAAAATATTATGAGCCCTACTGTAAATTCTGAACGGGTTTTTCTGTATATGTCAGTATACACGATTACTAGAAAGACTAAGATGATTACGTTTATTGTGGAGATAACGGTTTTCGCTATGTAGAAGAATTCTATGTCCCATTGGATGTAGGGAGGACGTTCTGGCGGCTGCCATGGAAACCTCGGATACCAGAAGGTTGAAGTTGCCCATATAGCGGCTAATATGGCGGCGACTATTAAGATGGGAAGAAGCACTAGCAGTAGCCAAGTTCTCGGATTTCGGTTCATTTCATGCTTCATTTGCTTCGCCTCCTTTTCTATTTTTTCCAAACTTTCTTCAAAATTTCCTCAAACAAGGCGTAGTTCTCCTCCATAATTGGGGATAGGAAATACGTCTTACCATACTCCTCACCCGCGGACACTATAAGCCTGTTTTTCTCAAGAACCTCAAGGTGATGCCTTATGGTTCTATAATCCATTTTAAGCAGGTTAGCCAGCTGGTTCGCGTTTTGCGGGGTTTCCCTTAAGGCTTGGATTATCTTAGCTCTTGTCAAGCCCCCTCGAGTCCCAGCTATCAACCAGCCAAGCAGATATTTGAGGGGGCGAGCACTTGCGGACATTTGTTTTGCTCCTGAACGTTGACCTTATTTTATGGTTTAATGATTAAAAGATATTTTCTCATAAACAAATAAAGGTATGATTGAAATAGACGTGTCTCCGTTAAGCTGCGGCTTACATTATGGCATTATTTTGGTTTAATTCTGAAAAATCCTTTAATAAACTGCAGCTTCAGCGTGTTTTGGTGCGCACCTTAATATGTGATGGAGGTGGTTTGAAATAGACAAAAAGAAAGCGTTAATCTTGCTATCAACTGTTGTTGTGGCGGCAGTCATAGGCGGCATGGTGCTAAACGCTTATTCATCTGCTGCAAAAGCTTGTACAACGGTTAATAACGGAGATATGCAAGGCTGGTTTGGCTGGAAAGGCTTAGGCTTCATGGGATGGACTAGCAGTAACATCACGGTTGAAAAGCCTGCAATGCATCGCGGATGGATGCGTGGACGGGGTTATTGTGGCTTCATCGAAGTTAGCGAAGAGTACAAGGAAAACGTGATTAACATTGCTAAAAACGACACCGATGTGCAGAATCTTCTAAACGAAGGATATAACATTACTGGCGTCAAGCCGATAATCAAAACTGTTGTTGAAGGAGATGGCACAGTTGTAACAAAGGCAACAACCGCCATTGTAACGCTGGAGAAAGATACAACTGGACGGGCAATGGTTTGGGTAGACCTAGAGCAGGGAAAAGTCACAAAAATAGCTATCTTAACATTAACGATAATTGAAAAGCCTTAGCAGCGCATAGCAGACCAAAAGAGCCAGTTTCCCCCATTTTTATGTTAAAATTCGACTTTTTCATGTTGCAATTGTGGCGACATTTTGGTATAATTTTGAAAAACCCTCATATTGAGCGTAGTTTTTCGCTTTCAACAAAACTCGAAGACTGAACGGTGAAGGCTTTGGGTGCGCTGTCAAGGGCTTTGAAAAACATTTCAAGGAGAAAAATTCGGGCGCTCCTGGTTGTTGTGGCTTTAGGCTTTTCCATCGCAATTATGGTTTCGATACCTGCGGGTATAATGGCAAATCAGGAGTCCATGCAGAGAATAACTGAAAACTTCGCCAACACGATAACCACAATGCAAGAAGAAATTAACAAAACAGCAACGCTGATAGAATGCAGCACAACCCCAAACAGGGGAATGCAAACCCTTAGACCTGTCCCTGTGTTTGGCGGCATGAACGAAACTTTTGTGGACGAGACTGTGGTGGATGAAATACGTTCCATAGAAGGGGTAAAAGATGTTATACCATTCCTTGAAACATCCTCAAGTGAAAACATTTCAGAAACCATAAACACTCCATGGGGAAGCCGCACAGTTTATAGGCCAGCCTATACGATAATGGGCGTTTGCCTTAACGCCACCATAATCGCTAACTATCCAATATTGCCAACGAATATAACTGCCGGAGAAAACCTATCCGAAGGCGACAGCGGTTTCATCCTTATAAGTTCAAATCTAACCAGCTATTTTGGAGCTGATGTCGGCGACGCTGTAGAGATTAACGGCGAACCTTTCGTAGTAAAGGGGATTTTTGAATCCTCAAGCCAGCCGAGAACTGTTTACATGAACATTTCAGACGCTCAAAGAGTTACGGGTCTAGCTGGGAAAATAAGTAGGCTATATGTTTATGTGAGCGATGCTTCTCTTGCAACACAGGTCGCCGACGTAATAAAGACCATGTATCCTGAACTCTACATAACGACTTATCAAGACCGTTTAGAAAACTTGCAACGCATGCAAGAAATGTATGAGCAGACATTAAGCAACGCCGAATCCTCTATTGCACAAGCACAGGCAACAGCTACCCAGGTAATCATTATTGCAGTTGCAGCGGCGGCACTCATCGTCTTTTTTGTGATGCTTTATTCAGTTCGTGAAAGGACAAGGGAGATTGGCATTTTGAAGGCCATAGGCTTCAGCAACTGGAACGTTATGAGCCAATTCATGATTGAAGGCATGCTGATAGGTTTGATCGGGGGAGTAACAGGTGTATTGATAGGGAGCATAGCTGCACCATTCTTCTCTTCGTTTCTGCTTCCCCAACTAAATCTTTTTGGCGGTACGCAACGATTGCAACGTCCATTCCAAACACAATATCCCGGCGTTATTGGAACACAAAGCTACAGCACAGTTGCATTGACCCTGCAACTTATTTTATTGGCACTTTGCGCAGCCGCAATTTTAGGCGCTTTAGGGAGCTTATACCCAGCTTGGAGGGCTTCAAAAATATCGCCAATCGAGGCGTTAAGGTATGAGTGAGCTTGTTTTAGAAACAGAAAAACTTGACAAAATCTACAAGCTCGGCGGCCGCATCATCCGCGCCCTTTCAGATATAAACTTGAAAGTGAAAAAGGGAGACTTTGTTTCCATAATGGGACCTTCCGGCTCCGGCAAAACTACATTGCTCAACGTTTTAGGCTGCCTTGACAGACCAACCAGCGGAAAAGTGATTCTTGACGGCGTAGATGTTACCGCCTTGCCCGAAAAAGAGCTTTACAAAATTAGGCGATATAAGGTTGGCTTCGTCTTTCAAACATTCAATTTACTCCCATATTTAAGTGCGTTGGAAAACGTTGAGCTTCCAATGGAGGGCACAGGAAAATCAAAAAGAGAAATGCGTGAAAGAGCCCGAGAGCTTTTAAAGCTTGTGGGCTTAGCCGAAAGAGAGGACCATAAACCGCTCAGGTTAAGTGCTGGGGAACAGCAAAGAGTCGCGATTGCAAGGGCTCTAGCAAACAACCCATCTATTGTTTTGGCAGACGAGCCCACAGGCAACTTGGATGCCAAAACAAAATATGAAATAGTCAGGCTTTTAGGTAAGCTAAACGCTGAGCAGGGAACAACCATTGTGATGGTTACCCACGACGGCGCCATAGCATCACACGCGCGCAGAGTGCTCTTTCTCAGCGACGGAAAACTTCTTGCCAAAGAGAAAATGGGGCTGCTGGCGAAGGAGAAACTCGTGTGCCCTGCTTGCGGCAGGGAAGTTCAAGCAGATCACGCTTTCTGTCCCCATTGCGGTAGAAAACTGTAAAAGAGGAGGTGAGACCAGTGGAGAATGCGCAAAAGTTTAGTGTGAAAGGCTTTTCGGCAACTCTTTTGGCTGCGATAGTCGCAATAAGTTTAGTTGCAGGAGGGTTAGCTGGTTATTTGCTGGGTAGTTTACCGATGTCAGAAAGAATCAAAGATTTGGAAGATGAGCTGTCAACTCTTAAACAGCAAACTTCCAATCTCCAAACTACACAAACCATTGTAAACAACACGTACATTCTCAGCGAAAACATCTCACTTTCAGATTTATATGAAAAAGTCAAAGACTCTGTTGTTATCGTTCGCGGAGTAATAGTGCAATATAACATTTTCGGTCGTCCATACTACACTCAAGTGCAGGGTTCAGGGTTCGTTTATAATTTCTCAGGGCAGATGGTTGTGATTACAAACTATCACGTGATTGAGGGTGCAGTCAACTTGACTGTTACATTCATTAACGGAAATGGGTACGCAGCAACCGTTCTCGGTTCAGACCCTTACGCGGACCTGGCTGTGCTTTCAGTAAACGCTCCTTCATACGAGTTTAAACCCCTCGAAGTTGTCAGTTCGTCAACATTAAAAGTTGGAGACATCGTTGTGGCTGTGGGCAACCCATATGGATTAGCGGGCTCCATGAGCATTGGCATAGTAAGCGCCCTTGGAAGAACAATAACCGAAGAGGAGACGGGCGGATACCCAATAGCCAACGTCATTCAAACAACTGCTCCACTTAACCCTGGCAATTCTGGAGGCCCCCTCCTAAACCTTCAGGGGCAAGTGGTTGGCATAACAACAGCTATAGTAAGCGACTCTCAGGGACTAGGATTCGCAATCCCCTCAAACACGATTCTTCGGGAAATCGCTTCTCTTGTAACGGTAGGCTACTATAACATGCATCCGTGGCTTGGCGCTGCGGGTGTCGACATGACATACGAGATAGCGCAAGCCATGGGCGTCAACATCACCTATGGGTGGCTCATAACCCAAGTTATGAGCGGGGGACCAGCAGCTATTGCAGGGTTAAGGGGTGGGACAAAACGGGTGCTGATTGCAGGAGAATACGTGACTATTGGCGGCGACATTATAATAGCCATAAATGGGACAAAAATAACCGGTTTAGACGCGCTTTCAGCCTATCTTGAAGAAAACACAACTCCTGGACAAACAATAAACTTGACGATACTGAGGAATAGCCAAGAGCTCACAATACCGTTAACGCTTGGAGCTCGCCCATAACCAAAATTTATTCAGACCTTTTCGGGGATTAGGCTTAAATTTATGGGCGTAAACTTCTATCTTTCCAAAATTGGAGGGGAGGAAAACGCCGAAACCAGTAATTGTTGTTCACGGCGGTGCTGGGAACTGGCATCCTGAGCGCATTAATCCGGGGATTGAGGGTGTTAAGAAGGCGGCTAAAACGGGCTTTGATATCATGGCGAGGGGTGGGAGTGCCCTTGACGCTGTTGTTGAGGCTGTCTCCATCATGGAGGACGAAGGCGTCTTTAATGCTGGTTATGGCTCAAGCCTAACCATAGAGAAAACTGTGGAGATGGAAGCCTCGGTCATGGATGGGAAAACTTTGAGGGCTGGGGCTGCCGGTCTTCTTAGGGATATTAAAAACCCGGTTAGGCTTGCACGGATAGTTATGGAGAAAACAGACCACGTTTTCATCGTCGGCGAGGGAGCAGAGAAACTTGCAAGGCTATTCAACCTTGAAAGGCGAAACCCGATAACAGAGCTCCGCCTAAAATATTATGAGCAGGCGAAGCAAGCCCTGTTGGATGGCAAGTTTGAACTGCCAAAACTGGCGGAACTTGTCAAGGATCATCCGGAGCTTTTCGACCTTGAAACCGTCGGCGCCGTTGCGCTAGACTTGGAGGGTAATGTTGCGGCTGCAACCTCTACTGGCGGCTTTCCATTGAAGATTCCCGGTAGGATTGGCGACTCACCGTTGATTGGTTGTGGCACATACGCCGACAATAGAAGTGGGGCTTGTTCAGCCACTGGTGTTGGCGAAATTGCCATAAGGCTTGTTTTGGCGAAAACCGTCTGCAACTACATGGAAAGTGGCAAGACCGCGCAAGAGGCTGTTGAAGCCGCCATAAAGCTTGTTAATGAGCGGATGGCTGGAATCTACAATTCCATGGGTTTAATAGCCGTGAACACTCGGGGCGAGATTGGAGCCGCCCACAACTCCACGCACTTGTGTTGGGCTTACCTTAAGCCTGGAATGCGGGAGCCTGAGGCTTCATTAACGGCAAAATTTCTGAAGTAAATCTTTTAAGATGGTGGCTTGTCATCGACGCTGTTTCTCGACAAGAGTCGAATGAAAATGCTTAAAGCAGTCTGTGGAGGCTCTCACTATGCAAAACCCTTGGTTTGTGGAGGTGAATAAGGTGTTCGAGGAAGAAGAGGAATGGGAAGAGGAAGACTGGGAAGAGGAAGAATGGGAAGAAGAAGAGTGGTGAAAACCCTAAAGGGTTTCACGTTTTCCTCGTTTTCTTTTTAACCCGAAAAGTTTTTAGCATCCAGTTAATCTGATTTTAAGGCTCATATTTATGGCTTGAAACACAATAATAACTTGGCAGTTGCTGGTAAGCATGACACGGGTAGCAGTACTGGATTCGGATAAGTGCAAGCCGAAACGTTGCGGAAGACAGTGCCAACGCTTTTGCCCAATGGTTAGAAGCCATATTGAGGCAATCCGCTTCGAAGACACGAAGCCACTAATTGTTGAGGCTTTATGCTCTGGATGTGGAATATGCGTGAAAAAGTGTCCCTTCAACGCCATATCAATAGTAAACCTCCCAGACGAGCTGGAAAAGGAGTGCAGCCACAGATTCGGACCGAACACCTTCAAGCTTTACAGGCTTCCCACACCTTCGCCGGGCACTGTTTTGGGGTTGCTGGGAAAAAATGGTATAGGAAAGACGACAACGCTGAAAATACTTTCTGGAGAGGTTAAACCCAACCTCGGGAATTATGAGAGTCCGCCCAGCTGGAGCGACATAATAAAGTATTTTAGAGGTTCAGTGCTGCAGGACTATTTCCAGCGGATGAGCGAGGGCAAACTAAAAGTTGTGCATAAACCCCAATATGTTGACAAAATTGCCAGGGCCGTTTCGGGCAGGGTGGGCGAACTCCTCAAAAAGGTGGATGAACGGGGCGTCCTTGAAGAAGTTGCCACGAGACTTGAGTTGAAGAACATTTGGGATAGGCCGCTTGAAGCCCTAAGCGGGGGCGAACTGCAAAGGGTGGCTGTAGCCGCTGCAATATGCCGGGAAGCCGACGTTTACCTTTTCGATGAGCCCTCCAGCTATCTTGACGTGAAACAGAGGCTTGAAGTAGCCAGAGCCATAAGAAGCCTAAAAAAGGAAGAAAAAATTGTTGTTGTAGCCGAACATGACCTAGCAATAATCGACTACCTATCAGACCAAATATGCATCTTCTACGGCGAGGCTGGCGTTTACGGAATAGTCTCCCACGTGCACGGCGTCAGGACTGGCATAAACATATATCTTCAAGGCTATATTCCAGACGAGAATATCCGCTTCAGAAAAGAAGCCATAATATTCCATGAAAAACCACCAACCATAAGCTTCGGCGCCGGCGAGACCCTTCTAAAATGGGATAGAGTGGAGAAAACCTACGAAGGCTTCAAGCTTGTCGCCCATCCCGGCGAAATAAGGAAAGGCGAAATCATAGGGATTCTTGGACCGAATGGCATTGGAAAAACAACCTTCGTTAAAATATTGGCTGGTTTGGAGAAAACCGATGACGGAAGAGAGTTCAAAGAGTTGACCGTGAGCTATAAGCCCCAGTATATTTCGGCGGAATATGAGGGAACAGTGCAAGAACTCTTGACAAGCATTGCAAAAGATGATTTCACATCAGGCTGGTATAAGGCTGAAATCCTCCAACCTTTGGGCATGACATCCCTTTTGGAGAGGAACATAGCCGAGCTCAGCGGGGGCGAACTGCAGAAGGTTGCCATAGCTGCGTGCCTATCCAGAAAGGCTGAGCTTTACCTTTTGGACGAGCCGAGCGCCTACTTGGACGTTGAGGAGAGGCTTAACATGGCGAGAACCATACGCCGAGTGGTCGAGGCGAGAAACGCCACAGCCTTCGTTGTTGAACACGATGTTGTCGCCCAAGACTTTATAGCAGACCGTTTAATGGTGTTCACAGGCGAGCCTGGAATAAGGGGGTTAGCCAACCCGCCTACAAGCCTAAGGGATGGGATGAACGCCTTCCTAAAGGAGATGAATGTAACCTTCAGAAGGGACCCCATCACCAAGAGACCACGGGTCAACAAGGAAGGCTCAAAACTGGATAAATATCAGAAGGAGATAGGCGAATACTATTATGTTAGGCACACAGCCACAACAGAAGAGGATTAGGCATGGCTGAAATTGGCGAAATAGAGCAAGTACTTCTAAAGGAAGCCGCTAAGGCTTTAAGGAACGCCCATGTGCTCTGGGGTTTCGGTGTTGGTGCAGCTGTTCTGGCTGAAGATGGGAAGATTTATGGCGGTTGCAATGTGGAAAGTTGGGTTTCGGGGCTAGGCATCTGCGCCGAGAGAAACGCCATAAACCACGCCATCTTACACGGGAACAAAAAGATTAGGGAAGTAGCCGTTGTAACGGATGCCGAAAACAAGGGTGAAATAAAACCTTGCGGTGCATGCCTCCAATATATTTCAGACTTTGCCGAAAGCCCCGAAATTAAAATTGTTATGGCAAAAGTTGAAAAAGCCAGAGTGCTGTTTGAAACGGTTAAGGTAAAGACGCTGAGGGAGCTTTTTCCAGAACCTTTTAGGAAATGAACCGTTCGCCCTAAAAGGCATAGTTAAATTAATGTGGATGCCGTGCATACATACGTTAAAGTGTTTCAGCTTATGAGGTGACTGGTGGAGGCTAGCGTGGCGCAAGTAACCTTCGAAGAGATAAGCGCATCCGACTTCTTCTATAGAAACCGCGACATAGCTGGATTCACAAACCCAACAAGGGCTATTTTCGCAGCTATCCGAGAACTTGTGGAAAACTCTTTGGACGCCGCTGAAAGCCTCAAAATCCCGCCTGAAATCTATGTAAGGCTTTCCTTCGAGGGCGAGGCAAGCAAGGAAACCCAAATTTACAAGTTGCGGGTTGAAGACAACGGATGTGGTGTCCCACCTAGGCATATTCCATCAGCCTTTGGACAAGTGCTTTTCGGTTCAAAGTATAAGCTGAAACAGCAGAGGGGAACCTTCGGCTTAGGCGGAAAAATGGCTATCCTATATGGGCAGATAACAACCCACCAGCCAGCCACAATAATCTCCAGCACTGGCATGTCGCATATTTACATGTACCGGCTTATGATTGACATCCAAAGGAACCGCCCAATAATCCTTGACAGAAAAGTGCTATTAAACAAGGAGGGTTGGCGAGGCACTATCGTCGAGTTCAGCCTTGAAGGCGACTATTTGAGGGCTATGCCAAAAATCCTAGAATATTTTAAGCAGACAGCCATGGTGAACCCCTACGCAAACCTCACTTTCGTAGACCCTAAGGGAAGGCTATACAAGTTTACTAGGGCAACCACTGTCATGCCAGACCCGCCCAAGGAGACTTTGCCCCACCCCTACGGCGTTGATGTGGAACTTCTCCAACGCTTAATACAGGTCACGCCCTACAACAACATGCTGGAGTTTTTGAAAAACCACTTCCACCGCGTTGGCGAAATAACAGCAAGAAAATTCCTAGAGTTCAGCGGCATAAGCCCCTCCAAAAACCCGAAGAAGCTATCCCACGAGGAAATTGTCCGGCTTATGCACATGCTGAAAAAGTTTAAGGAGTTTCTCCCGCCGGACGCAAGCTGTCTATCGCCCTTAGGCGAGGAACTGCTGAAAACGGGCGTATTAAAGGAGCTTAAACCAGAGTTTGTGGCTGTTCACCAGCGGAAGCCAGCCACTTATGCTGGGCATCCGTTCATTGTTGAGGTTGCAATAGCCTATGGAGGGGAAATTCCCCAGAAAGGCGGCTTCCTAATCTACCGCTTCGCCAACAAAATTCCGCTGCTTTACGATGAGGCAAGCGACGTTTCAGTCAAAGTCATAAATGACATGAATTGGCGGCGTTATAAGGTTACGCCAGACATGCCCATAGCCATAGTTGTCCACATATGCAGCACAAAAGTTCCCTACAAGACTGTTGGGAAAGAGTTCATCGCCGACAGACCAGAAGTTAGGCGGGAAATAGCCAACGGCTTAAGGGAGGTGGCACGCCAACTCCAACGCTTCTTAACGCGGAGAGAGCACGTGGACAGAGAACGAAAAAGGCTTGGGGTTTTCAGCAAGTACCTGCCAAGAATAGCCGAGTTTTCAACAAAGTTGGCTGGTAAGGATAAGCCCCCAGACATTGAGAAGCTTTTAAGGAGTGTGAGAAGGTTTGGAGCCGAAGGAGTATAAAAGCAGCATAATAGAAAGAAGAAAAGAGGTTTTATCAAGCCTCCAAAATTTTGGACTAAAAATCTACGAGCAGCTTGATAGAGGATATTTTCCATCCATTGATATGCCAAGCCGCTCCACAGAAAACATTTACTACGACCCAAAGTTTAGGCAGTTTATTTTAGGCGATAAACGTGTTAGGCGAAGCGCCCGCAACATCCGCCACCTAAAACCCTTCGCCCAACTTGTTTGGACCGCGCTCTTTTCCTATGAGCTGACAAGCCAGCGTAAAACATCCACCCTTAGAGACGTTTACTATTCTGCTCAAGCCTACGAAATGACCTTCAAAGACCAGCAAGAGTCCAACAACATCATAACCGACCTAGAAACGGTCTTAGGCTTTTCAAGGGAAGACTTTAACATTTTCCCAGAAGAACGTTCAGCAGTTTTCGGCGACCTAACCATACGCTACACGGTGCCCGGTTATGAGGGTAAAACCCTAAACTTGACGTCGCACCCGGACGGTGTCATGATTGGACCAGCCCTAACCTCAGCAGAATTCGTTAAAACCACAGCGGACAAAGTCATAGCCATAGAGAAAGGCGGCTTGTTCACCCGTTTCATTGAGGAGAACGTGCACAAAAAGTTCAACGCCCTACTGGTGCTTACGGCGGGACAAGCGCCTAGGGCAACCCGCCACTTCATTAGGAGACTAAACCGCGAGCTCGGATTGCCAGTCTACATCTTCACAGACGGAGACCCATGGGGAATGCACATAGCCATGGTCATAATTTCCGGTTCTGCGAACGCCGCCCACCTGAGGGACTTAACAACGCCAGACGCCAAATGGAGCGGCGTATGGGCAACAGATATTGTCAAGTACAAATTGCCCACAGACCCGTTGGACGAGATTGACATGAAGAGGCTTTACGAACTGCAGAAAGACCCACGTTACAAGGAGGACCCATTGTGGCAGAGGGAAATAAAAACCTTCATGAAGATTAAGCGGAAGGCGGAGCAAGAGGCCTTCAGCAGATACGGCTTAACCTACATTGTAGACGAGTATCTGCCGGCAAAACTCGAAGAGACAAAATAGGTCTTCTCGCGAGGGAGGGGAAATTTAAAATAACCCTTTTAATGCTTTATGCTAAAAGATACGCCACAAACAAGCGAGGCTGAAACATGAGTGAAGAAGGCGGTTTCGGAATAACAGCGGCAGAAAAATTCTTTGGACTAATCCTCGTAATTGTCGGAATCTTAGCCACATATTTCACCTTCACAAGTAGTAACGTGCTGAGCATCTATACCGGTTTTTTCGGTTTTTTAAGCATAGTCCTACTGGCACTTGGAATATTCCTTATAATTGCTAAGGCTGAATGAGCCTATCCTTGTAAAACAGCATTTATTTAAAGGAATGGTTTATTAGTTTGGTTTGTGGTTGCTGTCTGCCATCTGTTAGGGAAGATTTGCCATGTCACTTCGTCAGCCCATCGTTTGTGTTCTTGGGCATGTGGATACTGGCAAGACTCTTCTTTTAGATAAAATTCGAAAAACCAGTGTTCAAGCCCGCGAGGCTGGGGGGATAACCCAACACATTGGCGCAAGCTTCTTTCCAGTTGAAACCTTGAAGCAGATGATTGGTCCTTTGCTTTCGACTATTAAGGGCGAGATTGAGATTCCGGGTTTGCTGGTTATTGATACGCCGGGGCATGAGGCTTTTACGAATTTGCGGAAGAGGGGCGGCAGCGTAGCCGATATAGCCATCCTTGTAATTGATATTCTCCGCGGTTTTGAGGCTCAGACTTACGAGTGTATTGAGATTTTGAAGGCGCGGAAGACGCCTTTCCTTGTGGCTGCCAACAAGATTGACCGCATTCCAGGCTGGAACTCTTATCCGGACACACCCTTTCTGAAGGCTTACCAGCTTCAGGACAAGTATGTTCAGGAGGATTTGGACAACCGTCTATACGAGATTATTGGCACCTTTTCCCGTTTGGGTTTTAGGGCTGACCGTTTCGACCGCATAAAAGACTTCACGCGGACTGTGGCCATTGTGCCCACAAGTGCCAAAACAGGCGAGGGCATAACAGAGCTTTTGGCGGTTCTTGTTGGTTTGACGCAGCAGTATCTTAAGAAACGTTTGCAGACAACGGCTGGACCGGCAAAAGGCACTGTTTTAGAAGTTAAAGAGGAGCCCGGGCTTGGCTTGACGCTTAACACGATAATTTATGATGGAACACTGCGGAAAGACGACTTAATAGTTGTCGGCGGCAAGGAGAAGCCCATAACAACCCGTGTAAGGGCTATTCTGGTGCCAAAACCCCTGGATGAGATTAGAGATCCAAGGGACAAGTTTTCCTCTGTGGATTCTGTTTCCGCAGCCGCTGGGATTAAGATTGTGGCTCCAGACTTGGAAGGGACCTTGGCTGGTGCACCCTTGTATGCTGTTGGGGATGGCGAAAACCCGGAAAAATATGTTAGGCTTGTCTCCGAAGAGATTGAGAAGATTAGGATTACAACGGATGTGGATGGCGTTGTTTTAAAGGCTGACACTTTGGGTTCTCTAGAGGCCATAGCTGAAAACCTAAAGCGGAACGGCGTGCCCATCCGTTTGGCGGATGTCGGCGATGTTTCAAAGAGGGATGTTACAGAGGCCGCCATAGTGAAGGAGCATGAGCCCTTCTACGGAGCCATTTTAGCCTTCAACGTTAAAGTTTTGCCAGACGCCGAGGAAGAGGCAAAAAACACTGGCGTCCAAATATTTAAGGAAAAAATTATCTACCATCTGATAGATAATTATCTTTCTTGGCTTAAAGCTCAAAGAGAAGCCAAAATTGAAGCTGAATTTGAAAAATTGGTCAAGCCTGGAAAAATCCAGATTTTGGAGGGTTACGTTTTCAGAAGAGCCAAACCCGCCATAGTTGGCGTGGAAGTCTTGGCTGGGAGAATAAAGCCTAAAACAATCCTAATAAGGGCTGAGGACGGCGAGGAGGTCGGGGAAATACAACAAATCCAAGAGAAGGGCAAAGCTTTGTCAGAAGCAAAGCAGGGCATGCAAGTGGCCATAAGCCTAGACAAGCCCATGGTTGGAAGGCACATTTTTGAGAAGGATATCCTCTATGTAAAGGTTCCAGAACAGCACGCTAAGGCTTTGCTGAAAAACTTTATGGACAAGCTTTTACCAGACGAGCAGGAAGCCCTAAACGAGTACGTCAGCCTAATGCGGAAGAAAATACCCTTCTGGGCCGCATAAATCCTTTATAGCGTTTTAGTCTTCACAATTTAAGAGACGGTCTATGGTTGCAAAGTTTTGGCGGAGCAAATGGTTCATTGCCCTACTGGTCGTTCTGGTTGCAGTTTCCCTCACTTTTATAGTGCTTAGGATAGACTATGGCCGAAGGGAAGATGAGGTTCTCGAATACTTTTCCAAGCAGGAGGGGATGCCGGACACCTTTGCAAGGCTTGAGGAGATTACGCCTCAAGGCTCTGTTGTGCTTTGCTGGTGGGATTACGGGAGGGCTGTTCGGGAATGGAGCCACAGAGAGGTCATAGAGGCTTACCCGTCAAGGGAAATATGGTACACGCTGGGCACCAGCAGAGACCCGTTGCACAGCTTTGAAGCCCAAATTTTCGGAAAATGGGGTTCCCATGAGAAAATTCGAGCCATAGCCACCATGTTTATGCTTCCAGAAGAACAATCCTTGCAGCTTATGAGGCAATATGATGTTTCATATGTTTTGGTTTTTGTTCCAGACGAGCTGCAAAAGTTTTATTGGATAGCCCATATAGCGGGCTACAATGCCTCAGACTACCTAGTTTACATAAACAACAATTATGAGCCCACACCCCTTGGCTGCCAAACAACACTTTTGAGGCTTATATTTGACGAGGAACTGCACCCAACCTACTTCACAAAGCTCTATGATAATGGCAAGGGCAAAATATACCGCGTCGACTACCCAAGCCCTTAAGACGCAGGTTTATGAGAGGATGTGTATGTTGCCTAATCGTACTTTTTTTAAGTGCTTTTGTGCTGCTTCTAGGCATTCTTTTGCTTGTTTTTGGCTTGTTGTTGGCAAGTCGTTCATGACGTAGCATGGATAAAACGCCAAGAGCGTGTAGGGGATTTCTGGGCTTATTTGGCTTATGAATTTGGCTATTTTTTCCACTTCTTCAGCGTCCACATAACCCGGCACGAGCAGTGTACTCGCCGTTAAGACTGGCAGTTCCGGACGTTTCGCATAGTATTTTTCGCCTATGAGGCGGAAGTTTTCTAGGGCTGGCTTGTTGGAGACTCCGCATAGGGCTATGGCTAGCGGTTCACTCCAAGCTTTTAAATCGAATTTTATGTTCCCTCCGCTTTTTAGGGCTAGTTCTGCGGCTTTCTCCGCCATTTTAGTGTTCATGTAGCCGTTGGTTTCCCAGCAAACCCGAAGTATCCGCTTTTCCTCTTCGGCTTTTTCTAGGGCTATGCGGCTTGTCTCCAACGAGTGCGGCATCTGCGGTGATGGGTCTCCTCCAAAATAGCATATACACGAAACCCGCTTGTCAAAAGCCTTCTGGGCTAGAGCTTCAGCGCTCATGACTGGCTTGTGTTTGGCTGAAAGGTTTCTGTAATGCCAGTTCTGGCAGAAGAGGCAGTCGTAACTGCACGCGCCGTAAAAAACAGCCAAATTATAGTAGCCATATTCTGGTTCTGGCTTGTAAGCATATTTCGGATAGCCATTTCCAGTGCATCCCGGACAAAACCACCAGCTAACACAGTTGGTTGGCAAACCATCATAATACCATTCCAAGACGCCTTTTTCTGCGGTGCCGCCGAAACGGACAAGGCGACTGCCAACATTCCAAACAAGCCCACAGAAACCGCTACCGCCAACACCTATAACACAGTTGTTGGCGCAAACACCACAGGGCAAGCCATCGCTGTCCCTAGGCGGTTCCGCTGGCAAACCATAAACAGAACGACTCTTCACATGCGCCTCCCTAGCGATTTCTAAGGCTTTTTCAGGCTTTTCCCTAATGCATTTTAGGCAAACGCCCAAACTCCCAGAAGTTAAGGGCGAATTTTCACCACAAACTCGACATTTACCCATGAGAGGCTCAAAAGAAAATATTGTGCAACCAGCCTAAAAATCTAGAGGGGGGAGGGCTAGAGAAAATAAAGCCTTGCCAAAAGCCATTTTCAGCCTAGCCCAAAAACTATAGAGGGGTAGTGTATTTGTGGCAGTCTATCAAGCACAAAAATGACTAGAGGGAGAGGATAGTCAATTTAGCAAAAACGCATAATCTAAATTGGCTGAAAACACCCCTTTCTAACCGCCGCCCACCGGCGGTATAATCGCCAAAACGTCGCCATCAGCCAATTCCGTCTTAAGCCCCTTAAGGGTTGAGGCGCTTCTCCCATTTATTAGGAATTGAAGGAAGCTCTTCACTTCGCCAGTCCTGCTGTCATAAACATATTCCACGAAGCCTTTCCCGTAACGTTCAGTCAATTTTCCAAGAACCTTCTCCACCGTGACGTCTTCGCCGTCTGGAAACTCCAGTGTTTCTTCGCGTTTGCCAGTGATTTCCCGAAGGGTGGTGAAGAAGCGCACTGAAACCTTCAAGGGCATTCACCATCAAAAGTGAATGCGGAAACAAATGGAAAAGCTTTTCCCACAGCAGAGGCCACTCTATAGGCAAAAACGGCAAAAGTGTATGTGTATTGGATGCACCCACAATACTTGTGATTGCTGTTGGGCTTGCAATGGACGCCTTCAGCGTCTCAATAGCCTACGGAATAACCACTAAAAGCAACGGAAAAACCAACGCCATCAAAATGGCTTCGTCCTTCGGCGCTTTCCAAGCCTTCATGCCAGTCTTAGGATGGCTCATAGGCGTTGAAATCCTAGAGCTTATAGCCGGCTTTGACCACTGGCTCGCATTCGGGCTCCTAACCCTAATCGGATGCAAAATGATATATGAAGCGACAAGCGTGGAACACCAACCAAAAGACAAAAGACTTGACCTTTACACGCTCCTAATATTGTCTGTTGCCACAAGCCTAGACGCCTTAGCAGTGGGCTTAAGCTTCGCCCTCCTAAAAGTCTCCATAACCATGCCAATAGCCATCATCGGCACAATAACCTTCACATTATCCTTCCTAGGCGCAACCATAGGAGACAAAATTGGAAATGCTCAATCAAGCAAAATTGAGGTTTTAGGCGGGCTAATCCTAATAGCCATAGGCGTAAAAATCCTCCTAGAGCATATGGCTTAAACCAAACATTTGTTGAGTTAACCAGCACTTCCTTTTGGAAAAGTTTATATTTTACCGCATTTTTGCTTAACCACGAAACCATTTTAACATTGATTGGAGGAAAGCTGTATGGCTTACTTAACAACAACAGCTTCAGGTCAGCCCGTCTTAATCCTAAAAGAGGGCACAGCCCGAAGCCGCGGTAGGGAAGCTCAAAGAAACAATATTATGGCTGCTCGCATCATAGGCGAAGTTTTAAAGACAACACTTGGTCCCCGCGGCATGGATAAGATGCTCATTGATAGTCTTGGCGACATAACAATAACCAATGACGGCGCCGCAATTCTAGACGAAATTGAAGTGGAGCACCCAGCCGCCAAAATGATGGTTGAAGTAGCCAAAACCCAAGACGACATGGTTGGCGACGGAACAACAACAGCCGTCGTCTTGGCTGGAGAGCTTCTGAAAAAGGCTGAGGAGCTTTTAGACCAGAACATCCACCCAACAATAATTGTTAGCGGCTATCGAAAGGCTGCCCAAAAGGCTGTTGAGGTTATAAACCGCATAGCCAAACCCGTAGACATCGAAGACCGTGAAACCCTCAGAAAAGTTGCTTTAACATCCATGGCGAGCAAAGCCGTCGGTCCAGCCAAAGAGCACTTGGCAGAAATCGCCATAGACGCCGTGAAACAAATCGTTGAGAAGAGAGGCGACCGGCTGGTTGCAGACATAGACAACATCCAAATAATAAAGAAGACCGGCAAGGGGCTCTTCGAATCCCAGCTTGTCAAAGGCGTGATAATAGACAAGGAAGTTGTCCACCCCGGAATGCCGAAGAAAATTGAAAACGCAAAAATCGCCTTGCTTGACTGCCCACTGGAAATTGAGAAGACAGAGTTCAGCGCCGAAATACGCATCCGCGACCCATCCCAGATGAAAGCCTTCCTAGACCAAGAAACCCAAATGCTGAAAGAGATGGTTGAAAAGATCAAGAGCGTAGGCGCCAACGTTGTCTTCTGCCAGAAAGGCATAGACGACATGGCACAGCACTTCCTAGCCAAGGAGGGCATACTTGCCGCAAGAAGAGTCAAACAATCAGACATGGAAAAGCTGGCAAGGGCCACTGGCGGCAGAATAGTCACAGACTTGGACGACTTGACACCACAAGACTTGGGCACAGCGGGCGTTGTTGAAGAGCGCAAAATAGGCGAAGACAAAATGATTTTCGTTGAGGACTGCAAGAACCCCCGCTCTGTGGGCATCCTCATAAGGGCTGGGCTTGAAAGGATGGTGGACGAAGCAGAACGCGCCATGACAGACGCCCTATCAGTGGTTTCAGACGTGATAGAACACAACAAAATAGTGGCTGGTGGCGGCGCAGTAGAAGTTGAAATAGCCAAAGAGCTTAGAGACTACGCTGCGAAGGTCGGCGGAAGAGAACAACTAGCCATAGAAGCCTTCGCAGACGCAATAGAAGTTATACCGCGGACGCTGGCTGAAAACGCTGGGCTAGAACCCATAGACATAATAGTCGAGCTTAGGGCTGCCCATGAAAAAACCGACGGCCACCCCATGGGCGTAAACGTTTTCACAGGAAAAGTCGAGGACATGTATGGCAATGGCGTTGTGGAACCAGCCATAGTCAAGGAGCAAGCAGTAAAATCCGCCACAGAATCAGCGTCAATGATACTCAGAATAGACGACGTCATAGCCGCGTCAAAGCCAAAGGAAGAGAAGGAGAAAGAAAAGCCTCCAAGCGAAGGCGAAAGCGAAGAATTCTAACAAAACACCCAAACCTTTTTCTAAAATCTCGCCTTTAAATTTAATCTTCCCGTAGAATCTGACAGAAACTAATAAAAGGCTGATTATGAAATTATAATTTTGAGGAACGGGAATGCTGAGGGATCGCTGGGTCAAATAAACTTCATTATAGCCCAGCGAATATTCCGTTTCCTCTTGAAGCATCTTATACAAACATTGGGTGTTTGAATATGGGGAATTGCTGGGTTTAAACCTCTGCCCAAACACTATGAACCTAGAAAAATTGAAAAGAAATGGCAGCAAAAATGGCTTAGAAACAAAGAATTCTACTTTAACAAAGCTGTCGGCACAAAGCCAATTTATGTGATTGATACTCCGCCCCCTTTCACCTCTGGCAGTTTGCACATTGGAAGGGCTTATGGATGTATTTTGAACGATATTACAGCGCGGTACAAGCGAATGTGTGGATACAATGTGTTGTTACCTCAGGGCTGGGATACGCAAGGCTTACCCACAGAGCTTGCAGTCCAAAGGCATATGGAAATTTCAACGGAGGATGTTAACAAGTTTAGGAGTGCTTGCAGAAAATGGACAAGGGAAAAGATTCGGCAGATGCGCCAAGCCATGCTCTTGCTGGGTTATACGCCAGACTGGTCTTTTGAATACAGAACAATGGACCGTGAATATCATAAAAAGGTTCAGCTTGCACTACTAAAACTTTATCAAATGGGAAGAATCTACCGCGCTAAACATCCTATCCACTGGTGTCCAAAGTGCAAAACAGCCCTAGCAAAAGCTGAGCTCGGCTATAAAAGAGAGGAAACAATTTTTGCATATATAAAGTTCAAGGCTGGCGAAAACTTCGTAGAAATTGCAACAACACGTCCCGAACTGCTTCACGCATGCGTTGCAGTGGCTTTCCACCCGGAAGACAGCAGATTTAAACATTTAATCGGAAAAGAGGCTTCAGTCCCTATCTACGGCAAAAAAGTGCCAATTATAATGGATGATTCGGTTGACCCAGACTTCGGCACAGGTTTGATGATGATATGCACTTTTGGAGACGAGCAAGACGTAAGAATTATTAAAAAGCATAATTTACCCACCGTTGATGCCGTTAACGAAGATGGCAAAATCATCAACAGCGGAAAATTTGATGAATTAACCATCGAAGAGGCGAGAAAAGCGGTTTTAAACGAGCTTGAAAAGGCTGGTTGTCTAACAAAGGCAATTAAAATAGACCATAATGTCTTAGTCCACATAGAACGCAGCGACTGCCAAACACCAGTGGAAATTCTCTCTAAGCCCCAATGGTTTATCCGCATAACTGACTTAAAACACCAAATTATTCGACTAGCGGATGAAATTGAATGGGTTCCAAAAGTGATGAAGAAACGCCTCATTGAGTGGGTGAAGGGACTTGAATGGGATTGGCTGTTTTCACGTCAAAGAACCTTTGGCACGCCTATCCCCTTTTGGTTCTGCGAGAAATGCAACTACATTATCGCCCCCACAGAAAGCGAACTACCAATAGATCCTGCAAAGCGAAAGTCTCCAGTTGATACATGTCCGAAATGCGGGAGCACAGCCATATCCGGTGCGAAAGATGTTTGTGACTGTTGGGTTGACAGCTCCATCACCCCCTTGGTTGTTGCTGGCTGGCCAGACAATCTGACATATTACCCCGCCGACCTTAGGCAGCAAGGCTCAGAGATCATACGGACATGGGCATTTTATTCGCTTGTTCAATGTTTCCTTCAAACCGGTCGAACACCGTTTAAGACTATACTTGTTAATGGGATGATACTCGGACCGGATGGACGGGCAATGCACAGCAGCCTAGGCAACGTTATAGAACCACTTGAAGTTGTCGAGAAGTATGGGGCTGACGCCTTAAGGCAAGCATTGTTAACATCCTCAATAGGTTCGGACTTTCCCTTTAACTGGAAGGATGTCAAATACTCATACAGCTTCATGCAAAAGCTATGGAACGCGTGTAGATTCGCCCAGCCACACCTAATTGAATATAAACGGATGGGAAGGAAACCCAAACTTTGCCTAATTGATAAGGGAATCCTAAGCCTGCTTCAAAAACTGGTGGAATCAGTGACTGAGAAAATGGGAAGATTCCAATATGACAAAGCTTTGCAGGAACTACAAAACTTCGTTTGGCACGAACTTTGCGACTATTACATAGAAGCAGCCAAAAGCAGACTCCACATTAAAGGCAAAAGCGAAAGAAAGCGTTCTGCACAATATGCTTTATACATAATTCTTGACACGGTTTTGCGGTTATATGCGCCATTTGCACCGCACATAACAGAAGAGATAAGCCACAACTTGTTCGGCGAATCCGTTCATGAAAGCTCATGGCCTGAGGCAAACCAAGATTTAATTAGCAGTGAGGGTGAGGAGGCATGGCTGCTTTTAAAGAGGGCAATGTCAAGTATCTGGAAGCTGAAGTCGCAAATGAAACTGCCGCTAAACGCGGAAATTCCAGAAGCAGTCATATGCTATAAAACCAAGATCGAAAGAAAACTGCTCATTAAAATTATGAGGGATGTAAAAGAAGCAGGAAAAATTCAACGCTTAAAATTAAAAAGTTCCGCAAATTAGATTTGCGTGATTGCCTATGCCAGTAATTTGCAGCAAGTGCCGCTCAGCTAATGCTGAAGTGCAAATCCCATATGCTAGGATGAATCTCTGCCCAAACTGCTTCATAGACTTTTATAGGGCTAAGGTACGGAAAACCGTTGAAGAATTCAAAATGTTCAGAGAAGACGATACTGTTGGGGTTGCAGTTTCAGGCGGTAAGGACAGTGCCGCGCTTCTGCATGTTTTGCGAGAGGCTTTTCCAAGGCTTAGGCTTAAGGCTTTACACATAAACTTGGGTATACCAGAATATTCAACCCACTGCCAAGAAAAGGTTGAAAGGCTCGCCAGCCTGCTGGACGTTGAACTTCATGTTTTCAGTTTTCCAGAAGAATTAGGCATAGGAATAGGCGATTTCAAAAAAACACCTTTTAAGAAGAGGCTTTGCTCCGCTTGTGGAACAATTAAGCGCCGAATTTTCGAGGAGCTTGCCGTCAAAACCAAGGTTCGGGTTTTGGCAACTGGGCATAATTTGGAGGATGTTGCAGGCGTGATGTTTAACAACTTCCTTTACGGGCGATGGGAACAATTTGTTAGGCTTAAGCCAGTTCTGCCACCCCTTGCTGAGGGCATGGCTTCAAAGGTTAAGCCTCTAATAAAATGTCCCGAAAACGAGAACTTGCTCTACTGCCTTTATGGCGAGATACCCTTCCGCGAAATCGACTGCCCCTTCGCAACTGGAACTGGCGTGCGGAAAAGAGCCAAGATTCTGGAGCTTCTGTCAAGGGACAACCCCTATTTTAGGCATCAGCTTCTAAACCGCTTCTTGGAAATCATACCACTCGTTGAAAATGTTGCGGAAAAGCCCGTGCTTGGCAAGTGCAAAGTTTGCGGCTTCCCCTCATCATGTGAAGTTTGCGCCTTCTGCAAACGCCTATCAATGGTTAAAGAAGCCATAAGCAAAGCTTAAGCCTCTAAAAAGAGGCATAATTATTTGTGAACGAAATTCCAGAACACCAACGCCTATATCTCGTGAAAAACCTTAGGGGAATAGTCTACCTTTCAAGAGGAGTTTCCCCAGAAAAAGAGCTGGAGTGGCTAAAAAGAAAGTTTAGGTACAGAGAACTTGGGGTTTCTGAAACCCTAAAGCTTGAATTAAAATGGAAGAAGCTTCTAACACTGCCAAAGATTGTGGAGAATCCAGCGTTAGACTCTCTTTTTCAAGCCTCCAGCTTTGTCTGTCCCCTCGTAATTTTGAAGGAAGACAGCCTAAAAGACTTCGAAAAAGCAGTCGTTGCCACTCTCAAAACAAGCGAAAGGCTTGGAGACAAAGACCTAAAATTCAACTTACGCCTTGTGAACTATGCCATAACAGACTTTTACACGAAATCCATTGAGCTTGCGCTAGAATCGGATTTGGCTGCGAGGAAAAGGCTTGCTGAAAAGGACTTGAAAAGGTTCTGGAGAATCCCAGAAAATGCCAGCGGAAAAACTTTGGTCGCCTACATAGACCCACTATTAATGGATAGCGGCACCATACAAAAACCAGTGTATATGAGCCTCGTCCCAAGCCTTATCCTCGACCTCGGCTAACGTATCGCCCTTATTTATTCAGAATCCGACTTTAAAATATGGAAAATTCATACTGGAAATTCATACAACTTAAGTCTCCCGGCACTAAAATGTCCTTTTAGAAAGAAGGATGCGAGGCCAGAAAAGTTTGGGAGAACAATACTACTGCATAATAGAGGTTAGAGTTCCAAGCGGATCAAAGGGGTGGCAGGAAACTGTCAACGGCAAAATGAAGCAGGTTTTGGAAAGGCTTAAGGCCAGCGTTGAGGAGCTAGGCGGCAAAGTTTACATTAGGTATTAATGCTGTAAAGCTGGCTATTGCAGAATTTGTTTTGCCGCTTCCCTGTAAACCTCAAAATCATGCCTACTATATAGGACAAGCACAACCTCTTCCAGCTTGTCCTCCTTCTCCAAGAACTCCCTAACCGTTTTTAGGGCAATCTTGCAAGCCTCCTCAATAGGGTATCCGTAGGCACCAGTGCTTATTGAGGGGAAGGCTATTGTTTTCAAGCCTTTTGAAACTGCAAGCGCCAACGAGTTGCGGTAGGCCTCCGCCAGAAGCTCCGGCTCTCCGCTTTTTCCTCCCCGCCAAATTGGCCCAACGGTGTGGATAACATACTTAGCCTTTAAGTTTCCGCCAGTTGTTATTACGGCCTTTCCAGTTGGGAGACCGTTGGGCCATTCAGTCGCCCTTATACGTTTGCATTCTTCAAGGATTTTGGGCCCGCCCTTTCTGTGGATGGCTCCGTCTACCCCACCGCCTCCCATGAGCGACGGGTTTGCAGCATTAACTATGGCGTCTGTTTCCATTTCAGTTATGTCCCCTTGGACTAGGCGTATTTTCGCCTTTCCAACCTGATATTCAATTTTCTCCGACACCGCCAACCCTCAATATTTTGTGATGGCTGGCTTGTGCTTTTAAACGTTTAAGCTTATCAGCAAGCACTGGCATACTCAGATAGCAAGAGAAGGAGGGCGTTAAAATGGATTATGACAGATTGGAAAACTTCATTTTCGAAAAGATGTCAAAAACCCATCTTCCGGGACTAAGCCTAGCAATAGTTGAGAAGGGCAGACTAGCCTACAGCAGGGGCTTCTGCTTTCGGGATTTGGAGTACGGCTTGAGGGCTACACCGGAAACATTGTACGGTGTCGGCTCGGTTACAAAGTCTTTTACAGCTTTGTCTATAATGCAGCTCGCGGAAAAGGGGAAATTAAGCCTCGACGACCCGGTTAGGAAGTATATTCCCCAGCTAAAGTTGGAGCTTGAGGGCGGAGAACCCGTGAGGATATGGCATTTGCTTTGTCATGCTTCTGGCATACCGGCGCTGGCCTATGCTGAAGGCTTAATCCGATATGTGACTGGTGCTGGTGGAAAATGGGTGCCTATTGCAAGTGCCGAAGACCTTTTCGCCTTCATGAGGGATGCAAACCAGTGGGTTTTAGCAAAGCCGGGTGAAAGGTGGTTCTACCTGAATGAGGGCTACGTTATTTTAGGCTATATTATTGAGAAAGTTTCTGGCTTAGGCTATGACATGTACGTTAAAGAGAACATTCTCAAACCATTGAAGATGGATAGAAGCTTCTTCCGCAAGGAGGACGTCGAGGCGGATGCTAACGTTGCAACGCCATACATCATCACACGAGATGGAGAACCCAAAAAGTCAGTGTTTCCCTATGGGATTTATGCGGACGGTGGACTGATAAGTAACGTGATTGACTTGGCGCACTACATTATCATGTACCTTAACAGAGGAAAATATGACGGAAACACATTGGCTTCTTCCAAATCCATTGAGGAGATGGAGAAACCACGGGTTACGGTGCCTCTTCAAGTTTTCGGCGGAGAATCCTACGGCTATGGATTAAGCATAATCCCCAACTTCTTCGGCTACAAACTTGTCGGGCATGGGGGTTCTGTGCTTGTTTACACGGCTTACATGGGCTATATTCCAGAAAAACGGGTTGGAGTGGCGCTGCTGGCTAATGGTAGCGGTTATCCGCTGTCTCAGATGGGTTTGTTTGCGCTTGCTCTATTGCTGGACAAAAACCCTGACGAGCTTCCCTTCATTAAATATGAGAAAACCTACGAACTGCTAAGTGGATTATACGAAACTTATAAGGGGACAATGGACGCTAGAGTCGTGCCCAAGGGCGGTCTTCTCCAAATAGAAATCTGCGACAAATACACAGACATGGTAATACCATTAATCCCAGAAGATATTGAAGGCAACGTGAAAAGGTTTTATGCCGTACAAGCTGGCGGAAAGCTCCCAGTGGAATTTATTGCCGAAGGCGACCGTGTCGAATTGATTTATGAGCGTTATAGGCTGAAGAAGGTGGGCAACCTACCACAATAAAGCTGAAAGAATAAACCATAAGCCGAAAACCACCAGAACAGCGAAGCAGAAGAGGAAAACAACTGTGAAAACCTTTTCATTCCAGAAGCGCCTTGACTTAAAAACTGTTACGGAAACGAAGGTGTCCCATGCTAGGTCGCATAGCCAATGTACAATGGCGAAAGCCAACAATCCCGCAACGCCGAATGTGGAGGCTTGCAGAATGAGGGCTGCGCCGACTGTTGCCCACCAAAAGAAAAAGTATGGGTTTGCACTGGTTGCAACTAAACCCGCAATGAGGGAGGCATGTCCGGAATGGCTTGCCTCTGCAATGGCTTTCCTCCTTGTTTTAAAGGTTTGGAAGCCCATGTAAATCATCACTGCTCCGCCAACAAAGCCTATAATCTTCTGCACAAGGGTGGAGGCGAAAAACCATGAAAGCCCAAAATATAGGAGAAGAATTAGCGGGAACTCAACAGCCCCGTGTCCTAGGGCTATTAAGATGCCAGCGCTCTTGCTTTTATAACCCTTAGCTATTGTTACGGCGAATACTGGTCCGGGCATCATAACTCCTGAGAGGGATATGAAAACCACAGAAGTCAAGAAAAGGTAAAAGTCTGTTATGGGTTCCATGCCTACAACCTTTAGGCTGAGAGAATTTTTTCTCCTGCCGTTTTTATTCCGCTCCCAAGACTAACATTGTATCCGAGACGCTTTAGCGTTGTTTCTATGGCGGCTATTGTGGCGGCTATGTCATTTTGACTTACGTTACCCATGTGTCCAACCCGGAAGCCTTTCCCCTTTAAGGGTCCAAGGGTTGAGGCGACAACTATTCCGCGATTCTTCATTTCGGTTCTGAACTGGTTGTCGTCTATGCCTTCTGGATAGTAAATGGCGGTGACGGTGTCCGCCTCGTACCCCTCTTCAGCCACGATTTTAAGGTTTAAGGTTTTCATGGCGGCTCTAAAAGCCTCAGCCAAAACATGATGCCTTCTAAAACGGTTTTCTAATCCCTCATCAAGCACAAGTTTCAAGGCTTCATGCAGAGCGTAAATCATGTTCACGGGTGGGGTTGCAAAATACTTGGTTGGGTCTCGCATAACTGGAAGCCAGTTCTTGAAGCTGCCATACCACGAGCCGACGGGTGTTTTCCGCTTTTCCAAATATTCTAAGGTTTTTGGGCTAACAGCAACCAACGCCAAGCCAGGCGGAACACCTATACATTTCTGCGAGCCGGAAACACAAACGTCTATGCCCCAGTCGTCCACGCGGACTTCCATTCCGCCAAGCGAGCAAACAGTGTCAACTATGTAGAAGGCTTCGCTGTGCTTCCGCACTATTTCACCTATCTCCTTGATTGGATTTGCCACACCAGTTGAAGTTTCCACATGAGTAACAGTAACAGCCTTAAAACCACCCTCCTCCAACGCCTCCTTGACTTGTTCTGGCTTTACAGCCCTACCATACGGCACCTCTAAAACGCGGGGAACCGCACCATAAACCTCGCACATTTCAACAAAATACTGCCCAAAAAACCCTGAAACAGCATTAAGCACTTTATCGCCGGGCTCTACAATGTTGGCTACTGCCATCTCTAGGGCTAGAGTTCCAGAACCAGCCACCACAAAAACGTCACTGTCAGTCATAAAGACTTTTTTCAAGCTGTTTAGGGCTTCTTTGAATATGCTTGCGAATTCTTGGCTTGTGTGCGACAAGAGAGGCTTGCACATGGCTCGCAAAACTGAAGGAGCCACATTTGTTGGACCGGGAATCATGAGAAGCTCTCTTTCAAACATGCGCTTCTCTCCATTTCATCCTTGAATGCTGAATTTTAGACGTCCAACCTTTATAAATGCTAAATCTTCTAAACTCTGGAAAAGGTGGACGCCATCATGAGCGTTGAATACATCAATGAAGTTCCAGCCGAAAAATACTCGGTGCTAGGCTTGAAACGCGAGGATTTCCTATGGCTTTTAAGGAAGATGTGTGAAATGCGAAAATTTGAGGAGCGGGTTGAAAAGCTGTTTTTTGAGGGTCAGCTTATTGGTCCATGTCACCTATATCTGGGACAGGAGGCTGTTGCTGCTGGCATTGTCAAGGCTTTGGACAAGGAGGACTTCATAATCTCCACTTATCGGGGGCATGGTCACGCCATAGCCCGCGATGTCCCATTGGAGGCTTTGATGGCTGAATTGTTTGGCAGAAAAACTGGCACTTGTAAGGGCTTGGGCGGTTCTATGCATTCAGCCATGAGCGTGGAGCATAACATATTGCTTGCTTCGGCGATTGTTGGCGGAGGAATACCCATAGCCGTGGGCGTAGGATTAGCCCTACAATATCGGAGGAGCAGCAGAATTGTGGCTGTCCTCTTTGGTGACGGCGCCGTAAACACTGGCGCTTTCCATGAAGCCTTAAACTTGGCTGCTGTTTGGAAGCTTCCAGTCTTGTTCGTTTGCGAGAACAACTTTTACGCCTTTTCAGTTCCCCACCAAAAGTCTTTTGCCGGAGAGAGCATAGCTGCACGCGCTTCTGCATATGGAGTAAAAGCCTATTTGGCTGATGGAAACGACGTTATAGCCGTCTACACAAGCGGAAAAGCCGCCATCACCCATATCCGAAGCGGCAATGGTCCAGCCTTCATAGAATGCAGAACATACCGAAAAAAGGGACACGGCGTCTATGACAAGGCGGAATACAGACCCAAAGAAGAGGTTCAAGAGTGGATGAAAAAAGATCCAATAGAAAGGTTTGCCAACAACCTTATGCAGCTTGGAATAATAACAAGAGGGGATTTTGAAGCCTTAAACACCGAAATAGAAAAGGCTTTAGATGCTTGTGTGGAAAAGGCTAAGGCTGCACCATACCTAGATTTCGACGAGCTTTGGAAAATTGTCTATGCCGAAGAGGTGGCTCGTTATGGTTAGGGAGATAAGCTATGCTGAAGCCCTAAACGAGGCGCTGCGGGAAGAGATGGAACGCGACGACCGTGTAATAGTCTTCGGCGAAGACGTAGGCGTATTCGGAGGAGTCTACAAAGTCACAAAGGGACTGCTGGAAAAATTTGGACCGGAAAGGGTTAGGGACACGCCCATATCAGAAGCCGCCATTGTTGGCGCAGCCATAGGTGCCGCCCTCGCCGGATTAAGACCAGTTGCGGAAATAATGTATATGGACTTCATAACAATAGCCATGGACCAGCTGGTTACCCACGCGGCAAAAATTAGGTTTATGAGCGGTGGGCAGGTCAGCCTCCCAATGGTTGTCCGAACTCAGTATAGTCTTGGAAGGGTTCACGGTTGTCAGCACAGCCAGTTTTTGGCTTCATGGTTCCTAAACGTTCCCGGATTGAAAGTGGTGCTTCCCGGAACTCCAAAAGATGCTAAGGGTTTGTTGAAATCTGCCATAAGAAGCGATGACCCGGTGCTGTTTGTGGAGTCCGGTGTGCTTTACAGTTGGAAGGGTCCGGTTCCAGAGGGTGAATACCTTATTCCGATTGGTAAGGCTGATGTTAAGCGGAAGGGTTCAGACTTAACGATTGTGGCTTTTTCTAGAACCGTTAGGGAGGCTTTAGCCGCTGCGGATACGCTTGCGGCCGAAGGCGTAGACGCTGAGGTTGTGGATTTAATGACCCTTAACCCCATGGACGTGAAAACCTTGGTGAATTCGGTTAAGAAGACGAATAGGCTTTTGGTTGCAGATGACAGCACAAAGACTGGTGGGATTTCAGCCGAAATAATAAGCCGCATTGTGGAGGAAGCCTTCGACTATTTAGACGCGCCGCCAGTCCGAGTGAACTCGCCAGATCTTCCAGTCCCCTTTGCCCAGCCACTGGAAAACCAGTATTTGGTTAATGCTGATAAGCTATGTGAGGCGGCGAGGAGGCTGATGGGCTAATGCCCTTCGTTGTTTTCCCAAGAGTCGACCCAGTAATGACTGAAGGCATAATCGCCGAATGGCTAAAAAGGGAAGGCGACACGGTTCAAGTGGACGAGGTTATAGCCATAGCTGAAGGCGAGAAAACCACTTTTGAGGTGCGCTCGCCATACAGTGGACGAATAGCGAAAATATTGTGCAAGGCCGGCGAAGTCGTCAAGGTTGGGCAACCCATATGCCAAATTGAAGGAGAAGAGGAGAAAGCTCCAACAGTGGCTGTTGAGGTAAAGGCTTCCCCGCTAGCCAAGAAGCTGGCAGCCCAGCTTGGCATACCCCTACAAGAGGTTAGGGGTACTGGACCGGATGGGCGAATAACTAAGGAGGATGTTCTGCTGGTGGCTCGGGAAAGGGGCATAGCCATTCCAGAGGCTGAGGCGGAAGTTGAGGTTGAGGCTGTTAAGCGCAGAGTACCCTTCGCTGGCATAAGAAAAGCCATTACACAGAGGCTGAGTGCCGGTTTCCACCAGGCTTTGCCAGTCGCCCTAACAACAAAGTTTGCCGCAGACGAGCTTGTCAAGCATAGGGAGAAGACTGGTGGTTCTTTCACGGCTTATGCCGTTAAGGCTGTTGCCCTAGCCCTCCAAAAGCACAAAAATCTAAACGTGACACTGGAGGGTGGAGAACTTGTCTATCATGAGGAGGTCAATATTGCTGTGGCCGTGGATACGCCTAAAGGCCTAATGGCTCCAGTCTTAAGGGGCGCTGACAAGCTTTCCATCCAAGAATTAACCAGACGAATCAACGATTTTCAAGAGAAGGGATTGCGGGGCGAAATAACCCTTGAGGAGCAGTCAGACCACAGCTTTACTGTGACGAATCTTGGAGCGCTGGGAATACAGTATTTTACGCCGATAATTAATCCGCCAGACCCGGCGATACTGGCCGTTGGGAGCATAGAAACCGAACCATACATAACGGAGGATGGACGCGTGGAACCGCGGAAGGTTGGCCATCTAACCCTAGTCTTTGACCATAGGGTTGTTGACGGTGCACCAGCGGCAAAATTCCTAGCCACCATCAAGGAGTTTTTGGAAAATCCCGAAAATATGGAAAAAGCCAGCGCTTAGGCTGTTTTTATCCACTGTTTCTGCACTTCAACTATTTCGCTACTGTTTTTGGCTTTTGCGTAGCTTTCAAGCATCTCCTTGTTCAGTTCTATGAAGGTGTGCCCCCACTTGAATATGGACAGAAGCCTAAGGGCTTCTTGGCGGTATCCAGCTATGTAGAGGGCTGCCGCTAGGGCTTCAGCCGTGCTAAGCTTTGTGGGACATCCAAAATTGACTGGATTTCCAGCAATTAGGTATGGTAGGCACCTTGATGTGCCCCTCACGTTTTTTAGTAGGGGTTTTTCTGCGCGTTCCCAGCTGAAGTCTAGGGCTGCCAAACCAAAATTTGCTATGCGTTCCTTGTCTGATGGTGAGAAGGCCCTTTTCGAGTAGGGGTTTAGGACGACGGCTCTTCTTGGCAAGTGTTTTATTTGGTGCACAAGCTGTATTAGCCCGTGGCGTTTAAGTTTTAGGGCTGTGCACTTTTTGGGGTCGCATTGCCCAGCATGGTAGACAACTATTCTAATTGGCTTTTGCTGCACTAGGCTTTTGCACCTTCAAGTGGCTCATCGGGTTGTCCAAAACCTTCGGAATCCAATCTAGAAGGTCTGAAGCCACCATGTGGTAGCCCTTCTCCTCAAAAACAAAGTCTCCAGCAGCACCATTAACAAAGGCTCCGGCAACCGCCGCCTCAAAAGGGTCTGAGCCTTGCGCCAAGAAAGCTCCCACAATTCCAGAAAGCACGTCTCCAGTCCCGCCAACAGTCATGCCTGGGTTTCCAGTAAAATTGAGTTTGAAGTGTTTTTCGTCAGCTATTATGTCCACTGCGCCTTTGAGAAGTAGCACTGCGCCAAGTTCGGCTGCTGTTTTCTGCGCTTCCAACGCTTTTTCCTTCAAATTTTCTGGCAAAGTTTTCCCGGTTAGTATGACGTATTCTCCAGCGTGAGGCGTTAAAACCGCTGGCACGTTCAGCCTTTTCTTAAATTCTGCGAAAGCTTTCAAGCCATCCGCATCCAGCAATAGGGACTTTTCAGCTTCTTCAACAGCCTCTATTAAAGCCTTTACAGCGGCTCTTGTTTCAGCGTGAAGCCCCAATCCCGGACCGATGACAACGGCATCCGCCTTTTCCACAAGGGTTTTTAGGGCTGGAATGTTTCCCATGTTCAAGTGGTCTCCGTCAAGCTTTATTGTTATAAGGTCTGGCGTCATGGCGGCGATGTCGTGGGCTGTTTTGCTCGGCGCGGCAACATAAGCCAAATCAACGCCTGTTCTGAGGGCTGCAAGTGCCACTAGGGCGGGGGCGCCTGAGAAGGTTTCGCTTCCGCCAACCACAAGCAGTCTGCCAAAATCTCCCTTATGGGACTCGGGAGCACGCTGTTTTAAGACGAGGCTGACGTCTCCCGGACCAGCATAGTTCTCAAGTTCCTTTGGCAAGCCTATATCCCTAACCAGCAGTTCGCCAACGTAATCTCTGGCTTTCTCCAAGCCCACTTTAGCCTTGTAAAAGGTTATTGTTAGATTTGCCTTCACAGCGGTTCCTAAGATTTCTCCCGTGTCTGAGTCTACGCCCGTGGGCACGTCAACAGCCACTTTAAAAGCGTTTAACATGTTAATTTTCTCAACGAGTTGTTGTATTGGTGGTTTCAATCTGCCCTTTGTTCCCGTTCCGAGCAGTGCGTCCACAACCACGTCTGCTTCTATGTTTGGCATTAATGCGCTGTCGTAAACCTCCTGGATGGCGACGCTTTCCCTTAGGAACTGTAAAGCCTTCCAGTTCTCCAGTGCCGCCTTGTGGGAGATTTCCTTTGCTTTTCCAGCTAGGATGACGGTAACCTTAAAGCCCATGGTGGACAGATGCCTTGCAGCGACAAAGCCGTCTCCGCCGTTGCCGCCTAAACCGCAGAAAACCGCCACCTTCTTGTCTGGCGCGAATCTTTTGGCTATTTCTTGGGCTACGTTTCGCCCAGCATTTTCCATAAGTTGAAGCAGTGAAACCCCAAAATATTCGGCGTTTAACTCTACAGCCCGCATCTCACGGCTGGTAACGCATTCGTTTATAACATTTACAGCAGTCATGTCTCGAACCTAACACCTAATATTACGCACTAAGGATAAGAATATTTTTGAAACAACTCCAAAACCGCCCATTTCTAACAACAAAATATTTTAATGGATTAGGGGATAGACAATATTGCGAGGAGGTTTAAATGCCGAAAGCATTTGTCCTAATCAACACGGAGATAGGCTCAGAAGCAGATGTCCTAAAAGACCTGAGAAAAATTGAAGGCGTCGAGGAGGCTTACTCTGTTTACGGCGTCTACGACATAATTGCAAAAGTAAGCGCAGAATCAATGGACAAGCTTAAGGAGATTGTCACTTGGCGCATCCGGAGACTGGACAAGGTTAGGTCAACACTAACAATGATAATAGTTGAGGAATCATCAAAGTAGCCTATTTCTCCTCCCTTTTATTTTCAAAACGCAAGCACACCATTTTTAAGCCTTTAGAGAGTAATGCTTGTAGGCGCGTAAATGGCTCTCCAGTACATGCATATAGGCTTTGACGACACAGACTCGCCGAGAAAGGGATGCACAACCTACATTGCGGCACTTTTAGTGGAGAAACTGCAAAAATTAGGCGTAAAATTCACTGATTATCCAAACCTTGTTAGGCTAAACCCAAACGTACCATGGAAAACAAGAGGCAATGGGGCGCTCTGCCTAAGAATAAAATGCGAAGAAAGCCTCGTTGACATAATTAAGGAAACCGTAATAGAAACCGTTGAGGAAAACTCCGAACTAGACTATAAGGGAACGGAACCCGGAATAGTCTTCTTACCATGGGCGAAAATTCCAATGGAAGTTAAAGCCTTTGCGAGAAACGCCATAACAGGCATTGTGAACATGAAAACAGCCCTAAAACTTCTAAAGCGTTTCAAAGCCGAAGCGGTAGGCTTCAAAAATGGACGTGGGATAATTGGCGGTTTAGCCGCCGTAGGTGAAAACCTCTCGGGAGACCACACTTTTGAAGTTATTGCATATCGCGTTCCGGAAAATTATGGCTTGAAAAGAAAGATAGATATGGCTTCTGTTTTGGAGATGGATAAGGCAACAAGCCCACAAACTTTTAACAACGTTGACCCAGAAACCGGCAGAATCCTTATAACGCCCCGCGGACCAGACCCAATCCTTTTCGGGATAAGGGGAGAAACTCCAGAAATTGTCAAGAAGGCTTTTGAAATGGTTAAACCCCTCGAGCCTGTGGAGCGTTGGGTAATCTTCCGCACAAATCATGGCACCGATGCCCACTTAAAACGGGTCAAAAAGCTAAGCGAGGTAAAACCCTATCATCCAGTGATAGCTAGGGGAACAGTGGCGTCAAATCCAAGAATAATTCCAAGAAGACATGTCATTTTCCAAATTAAAGACGACAGCGCCTGCATTGACTGTGCTGCATACGAGCCCACTGGCGCTTTAAGAAAAGTGGCGAGCAAGCTTATGGCTGGCGATTTTGTGGAGGTTTATGGCGGCGTCCGCCCACCATCCAAGAACCGTCCACTAACGATAAACCTTGAAAAGCTGCGGTTGTTGAGGCTTGCGCCAAAAATTGTCTTCCAGAACCCCCTCTGCCCGCATTGTGGTAAACGTTTGAAATCCATGGGGAAGGGTAAAGGCTTCAAGTGTGAAAAATGTGGAAAACGCTACACTGGCCTAGGAAAGGTTGCTGTTAGGGTTAAGCGTGAAGTTCAGAGGGGGCTGTATATCACTTCACCTCGTTCCCAGAGGCATCTGACTAAGCCTTTCATCCGCTATGGAATGGAAAAGCGCCACGCATCTGTTGGCGAATTGATTGACGGTTGGCATTATCCTTGAAGGCTCTGTTAGTTTTAGCCCTCTTTAACCTTGAAGATTTCGCACAGCAGCCTATAAAGCTCCTCTCCTCCTTCAACCCTTGAAAACATTTCCTTCTCAGCCCTCAGTACGCGCCCAACAGCTTGGTATGTTTGCCTCCACTCCAGCTCCTTCCACATCATCTTATAGTTTTTCAGCTCAATCCAAGCCCTAAAAATTAAAACGACGAACATGCCAACCGTCAAAATGAGATTCAATATGTATATTTCAAGAATGTCCAATCTCATGCACCTCCACTCAAGCCTAATTTTAATAGTCTGCTGAAAAGTTAATAAGAATAAACTATAAGCAGTTAAATAGGCATACAAATAACGTCCGAGGAGAATCAATGAGTGAAGTTTTACCTTCAATGGTTTTCCAACTTGGTGTAGGTGGAATTGGCGGCTTTATTGCAGGTTTAATACTCAAAAAGATAGGGCGACTTGTGTTGCTATTTATGGCGCTTGTTGCGGTCATTCTATACCTGGGCTTGAAGGGCTTCATAAGCGTGAGCATAAACTATGATGCGCTTTTAAAGGCCGTTAACGATTTCATAGGTTGGGCTAGTTCTGAATTGTCTTGGCTAACCAACTTTATAGCTTTAATACCTTTCCTTGGAAGCTTCATTGTTGGATTTTCGTTAGGCTTCAAGCTTGGATAGCAAAATAGTTTAAATGGGAGATTCATGTTAATCCATTGAAAACCCTAAAGTCGGAAATCTTGTCTGAGGCGTTTGAAATTGGAGAGGTTTCCAGCTGAAGAGTATGCTCTCCCCTTCTTTAAAGATTTAGGCTACGTTAGGAGGCTTTGCCCGAAATGTAACACTTATTTTTGGACGTTGAATTCTGAACAGAAGACCTGTGGTGAAGCTAGACCTGAAGGTTGTGCCAACTATACCTTCATTGGAAATCCGCCTACAAAGCGAAGCTACAGCCTTCGAGAGATGCGCGAAACTTTTCTATCCTTTTTTGAAAAGCGGGGGCACACGCGGATAAAGCCCTATCCAGTTGTGGCGAGGTGGCGGGACGACATATACTTGACGCATGCAAGCATAATTGATTTTCAGCCCTACGTCACTGAGGGGATTGCTCCACCTCCGGCGAACCCCCTTGTTATCGCTCAGCCTTGCATCCGCCTTGTGGACATAACCAATACCGGTCCAACCTTTGGCAAGTATGTTACAATTTTTGAGATGGGTGGGCATCACGCCTTTAACTATCCGGATAAGGAGGTTTACTGGAAGGACCAGACTGTTCGCTATCATGACGAGTTCATACGGGAGTTGGGCATAAAACCAGAAGAAGTAACCTACAAGGAGGAGGTTTGGTCTGGAGGCGGGAATGCTGGCCCATGCCTCGAATGTATTGTCCGTGGTTTGGAGGTTGCCACACTGGTTTTTATGCAGTACAAGGTTGTCGGCGACCAGTTTGTTAGGTTGCCCATACGCACAGTTGACACTGGTTATGGTATAGACCGCTACACGTGGCTTTCGCAAGGTTCTGTAAGTGCTTTTCACGCCATTTACGGCGAATTGCTCGATAAAGTCTTCCAAATGGCTGGAGTAAACGTTGATTATGGTTTGCTGGAGAAGGTTGCAAAGTTTTCAGCCCTAATGAGTCTAGACAAGACTGTTGGTAGGGTTGAGGCTAGGCGTAAAATAGCTGAAGCCGTTGGGGTGGACGCCAAAAAGCTGGATGATGTTTTGCTTCCAGTTGAGAATGCTTTTGCGGTTACAGACCACACAAAATGTTTGACTTTCATTCTCTCCGAGGGGGTTGTTCCATCCAACATTCAGGAGGGTTATTTGGCTAGGCTTATTTTCCGCAGAATCTACCGCCTACTACGAATGCTGGGCATCCCGGATAGGCTTTACGACATTTTTGATTTGCAAATCAACTATTGGTCTTCGGACTATCCGCACATTAGGGAGATGCGAAATGAAATAATGGAGATTTTGACGGTGGAGGAGGAGAAATATAAGGAGACCATCACTCGCGGCGAGCGCCTAATAAGGAGGCTTGCCAGCGAGCTTAAGGCTAAAGGTGTTAGGCATGTTCCAGTTGAAGTTATGACGGAGCTTTATGACTCTCATGGTGTCCCACCAGAAATTGTTAAAGAGGTGGCTGAAGGCGAGGGTTTGGAGGCGCCAGTCCCAGAGAACTTCTATGCTTTGATTGCTGAGAGGCATATGCAAACTCAGAAGCCAACTGAGGAGGGGGCTAAGGCTGAAAAGTGGCTTGAGGATGAGGTGGCTGGTCTTCCAGAAACAGAGGCGCTTTACTATAAGGACCAGTATATGCGAGAGTTTGAGGCTAAAGTTTTAAGGGTTGTTGGCGGCGAATACGTCGTCCTCGATAGGACATGCTTCTACCCGGAAGGTGGTGGGCAACCATCAGACACTGGTTGGCTAATTTTTGACGGCGGGAAGGTTGAAGTTTTAGACGTGCAGAAGGTTGGCAGGGTTATCGTCCACAAGGTTGGCGGCAAGAAAGCCCCAAGGGAAGGCGCCACCATTAAAGGCGTCATTAACTGGGATAGGCGCTACGCCCTTATGAAGGCGCATACGGCCACCCACCTTGTTAATGGTGCAGCACGGCGTGTTTTGGGACAGCATGTTTGGCAGTTCGGCACACAAAAGGGTGTTGAAAGCTCAAGGCTTGACATATCCCATTACCGTAGACTAACACGCGAGGAAGTGCAAAAGATAGAGGCTTTAGCCAACGAGGCGGTTTTTAGGGGCATACCAGTTGAGACTATGTGGCTTCCAAGGTCAGAAGCTGAAAGCCAATACGGTTTTAGGCTTTACCAGGGCGGGGCTGTTCCGGGCAAGGATATCCGTGTTGTGAAGGTTGGGGACTGGGAGGTTGAGGCTTGCGCTGGAACCCATGTTCGGAACACTGGTGAGATAGGATTCATAAAAATAATCCATTCGGAGAGGATTCAGGATGGTGTTGAAAGGCTTGTTTATGCTGTCGGGATTCAGGCCTTAAGGGCTGTGCAGAAGAATGAGGAGCTTCTTTGGCGGGTTTCAGAAATCCTTAACGCTCCGCTGGAAAAGCTGGATAAAACTGCGGAAAAGCTTGTTAAGGAACTGAAGGAGGTGAAGGCGGAGAGAAGGAAGCTTGTGGAGAAGCTGGCTAAACAGGCTGTTGTGGGTGTTGGAGTCGGAAAAGGCGTTGAGGTGGTTCGCGAAATAGGCGGCGTTAGGCTTTTTACCCGAGATTTTAGGGATGAGATAAACGTTGACGTGATGGTTCAGACGGCAAACGAAATAGTGAGGAAGGATGATGCGGCTGTTGCCGTGTTTTATGGTTCTGATGGCAAGACTGCGCGGATTATGGTTATGGCTGGGAAGAAGGCTGTTGAGAAGGGTGTGAATGCGGCTGAAATAGTTCGGGAAGCGTCTGCAATAGTAGGCGGTGGAGGGGGTGGAAGACCAAACTTTGCCCAAGGCGGAGGAACACGCCCAGAAAAGCTTAAAGAGGCTCTTGAAAAGGTTGAGGAGGTTTTGCGGAAACAAGTTGGCGGCTAACTCCAGTTTTTGTTCTAGAAAATAGCTCTAAAAGAAAACTTCAGAAGGCATTTAAACCAAGTCTGTCAAATTTGTAAGTACGCTGGGGGTCACATCCTACGAAAGCTTCCGTTGCAATGATTCTTGAACTCCTTGAGGATGGAGAGTGGCACTCATCCGAGGAAATAAGGCAGAAAACAAAACTTAGCCGCCGAGACTTTAAGAAAGCGCTAGAATTTCTCATCAAATATGAATTCTAATTGTAGATGAGAGGGGCGAAAGGGTGAGGCTTAGCGACATCTTCCTAAAAACTTTACTCCATAAGTCCATGTAAACCCCTGTAGGTTTCTAGGAAGTATTCGCCTTTCTCTGTGGTCTTAAACAAGCTTGCGTTGTTACCATTGTCTTCAATGGCGCTTATGAGGCCCCTTTTTAGGAGAAGGTTCAAGTAGCTTTCCAGTTGTTTGAAGCTTAGGTTACAGCGGTACATGAGGTAGGTTTTCCTAACTTTTCCCCTTGAGGCTTCTAGAATGTCTGCAATTATGTCTAGGCTTCCTCGATGTTTGTTGCTGCGTTTCCTGTTTGTTTGCTGTGAACCCATAAAATTGCCCTTCTTTTAGGCTTAGAAGGTTCCCTTCTCCAATTAGAATAAATTTATAGAGGGAGATTTAAGTGTTCTGAAAAAGATGAAAATGATATTGGGAAATAGGGGGTTGAGCCCAAAAAGCCCCTTTAAAATTTGTGGAGTTTTTTGAGGGGTTTTTCTATGTCGGCGTTTTTCTCGAGGAATATGCTTATTCTGTTTTCGCCTATTGTTAGGGAGAGGATTTTTGTGTCTTTCCCTTCCACGAGGATGTCGCGGGTGTCTCCTAGGTTGAAAAGTTCTGATAGTTCTTCTGCGGCGTCTAGGGCTGATGAGGAGAGGATGGCGTATTCTATGAGTTTTGTTGGGTCTTTTAGGTCTATTGTGGCTGACGTGGCGTTTCGCAGTATATAGCCTATAACGCCATCGTAGCCCTTAATCTCTTCTAGGCGGGTTTTTAGGTCTTCTGCTGTGGCTGTTTCTATGGCTATTGGCTGAGTTAGCGTTTCGCTGGTCGCTGTTTCTTCCAAGCTTTTCTTTTTCTTCGTCATGATTATTCTCCTCCCATTTTACTCTATTATGGGTCTAACCCTGACAAGTTCGCCCTTCTTGATTTCTAGGGTTAGCTGCATTTTCTCTGGAATTTGCACTATTCCCTTGCCAAAATATTTTGAGTCTTTTATGGGTTTGACCTTGCATTTTGTTGTTTTTCCGTCGAAGGTTTCTATTTCAACATATTCCACTTTTTTGCCTTCGAAGAGGTTTTCCCATTGGGTTAGGGTTTCGTTGTCTATGCGTACAGTGTCGGATGGCACGAGTAAGCCTCCAATGTTTTCCACTATTAGCTGGGTTGCCGGCACTTCAAAGGACGGTATCTCTGTTTTAAGCTCTTCTTCAATTGGTTTTTGGATAGCTGGTTCTTCAAATGCTTCTTTTTCCTCAACTGGTGGTGTGGGGGTTGGAGTTAGAATGGTGGTGGGCTTTGGTGTTTGTGGGGGAGATGGAGTGGGTATGTTTTTGAGGGGGGTAGGGCTGATTTTCTCCAGCAGTTTAAGAACTGTTGGGATTAGGACGCGGGTTAAAGTGTTTATGTAGTTTAAGTCTGCATTTGCAGAGGTAACCATGACAAGGTGATGTTCGCCGAAACTGTGGAGTGCTACGGTGCCGCCGCCACATTTTAGGGTTACCGCCTCAACTCCTCCTATGGCTTCAGCCCTGTTGAAAATGCCGTTGAAGGCGTCTAAAACTCGAACTATGATTTTTTGGGGAGTTTCAGCGTCTCCAGCGACTATTTCGCCTGTTTCTTTGAAGATGAAGGCGTGTTGTATGTCTGGGCAAGCGTTTCGTATTTCGTCTAGGGCATTTTGTAGTGCAATCGCGTATACGTCATTTTCTGTCATGTTTTTCACCACTTGAAAGAGGAGGAATTGGCTATGTTATCTTGAATAGGATGCGCTCTGGAACGCCGTCGTTTTCGACAACAATGTATTTTAAGCCTTCAGTGTCGCCCAGCTGGTCAAGCCATTTTAGGGCTTCTCGGGCTTTCTGCAAAACCAGAAGCCTCTCCTGATAGCTTCGGACAACCTGCTCTATGGCTGTCAGTTCATGGAATGGGTTTGCATCCAGCACTATGCTTAGACTGCCAACGGTTATTTCGCCTAGGCTTTCGGCAGCCGCCTTCTTCCCAGCCAACTTCATAACCACTTCACGGATTTTCTTGGACTTTTCGGCTAGAGCCCTAATCTCGTCTAGGCGGCGCAGGTACTCGCCCAAAGTGCTTTTAGTTTCGGCGATCTGCTTTTCCAGGGTTTCGGCTATGTCTTCAGCCGAAGCGTACTCCTTTATCTCAACCACCATACATTTTACACCTCCAACACAGACAATAGAATAGAAGGGGAAATTTTCGGTGCGGCTAACACCCTACCCCCAATCTCAACAATCTATATGTAAAGCCTATGGATTGGCGTTACCCGTCCATGGATATTGAGCGCTTTGGGTCATTATAGTGATTTTATATGGAAGGCCAGGTGTCCAATTACTGCCGCCAACGTTCATTACCTTAACTGTTACCGTGCTTCCCTTTGCCAGCGACCATGGAGCAGTTTGTGTAATTGGAGTAGTTCCATCAGGACGATAACATGTTGTTGGTTTATCATCAACCATTGCGCCAGTTAGCACGACATCCGTTTTTGTTGTTAACGTAATGTTTATGTAATTTGTTCCCCATCTGTAACCAGTTATTTGTAGTTCCTCTGTTTTCATGTAGCCTCCTGTTAGTGATCCCATCCATATGGCTACTGCTAGGCTGACGGCGACTGTTACGGCTATGAGTATGATGGATGCTACTACGGGGCTTAGGGCTTTCTTGCTTTTCAGTATTTTCATTTTCTTTCATATCCCTCCTTTTTGTTATCGTGTATGTTAGGGTAAGCTTAGAATTTAAATCTTACGACTTAATACACCATATTATCCATTTGTAAAACAAAACAACAAAAACCTACCTAGAGAGGGGTATCCAATTTAACAACCACCCAAACCATAAATTGACCAACCCGCACCAAAATTCTATAGAGGGGAGGGGGTAGACACCTTAAACCATTTCCCAAAACCATTTTCCAACAAACTAGAGGGGGGTAGACTCCTATTGGCTTTCCCACAAGCCCAAAAAATAGAGAGATTATCCAATTTTGCAGTCCACCCCTATAGCAAAATTGACATTTAAATAGCAGAGCAAATCCTAATATGTAAATGAGATTGAAATGACAAAAAGAATAACTATTTCAGACGATGTATACGAACTGCTTGTCAAAGCAAAGCTTCCAAACGAAAGCTTTAGCGACGTTATACGCAGGTCAATCAAAAAAGGAATGAAAATCAGCGACATAGCAGGTTCAAAAACCATAAGCGAAGAAGACTGGAAAAAGGCTTTAAAAGCTTTCAAACCCCAAGAAAAATCGACAATGAAGAGAATATATTCTCCCAAATATTAAATCTCAAAATGGAAACTTGCTAGGCTATTCTTTTCCTTTGCAATTGCGCAACCGTACAATGAGAAGGCTAGGCGCCAAGTTTTTCAAAGAACTCCAGAAGAAGCCTCGCCACCTTATCGCCAAACTCCGTCTTCTCATACTTCTTCTTCAAGGGGTCGATGCGCTCGCTCTTAGCCAAGCCAAGCTCCTCAATCTCAATCATCCTAGCCCTAAAAGTGCCATCGCTAAGCGTCAAACCATTAGCCCTCATAAACTCTTTTGCTTCCTTCCACTTCCCCCTCCCCATGTAAAGCAGAAATATACAGTCTATGGCATGGTCCTTCTCCAACATAGCCTTAATAGCCGAAAGTCTAGCATCCGTCAATATACGCCTAATCTTCTCCTCTTCCCCACTCCTAACCATCTAAACTCAACCTTCCACAGCTCTCTGTTATAGAGCATTCCGCTTAAAAGATTTAACCTATATTACGATTTATGATTTATTACACGAAAACGATGATTGCACTCCACAGCTTATTTTTAAGAGGAAATATGCTCAATGAAAGTTTCAGGCGTGTACTGCAATATGCCTCTCGCTTGGTAGGCGAACCCCCTTGCAACAAGAACCTTTAAAATTTTCTCCGGACACAAGCGCTGCCTTATCAGAAGTTCAAGGGCATGCGTATAATTGCGGTTAAGCTCCCTAACGGCTAAAACCTGCTGTTTACGGGATAAAGAGTAATCCTTGCACTCCACTAGGTAAGCCAAACTCATGTCAGGCTTGACAGCCAAAACGTCACAGTGATTCTGCCTTGTAAAAACTATAAAGCCCCTTTTACGGAAGGCTTCCGAAACAGCATCCTCCAGCATTGTGCCGCTCATTCCCAAACCCCGGATTAAAAATGCTTTCCAAACGCCTTGTTAAGTGTTTTTCTGCCACACCACACTAGGAAAGTTTAAATAAAATATGATTTACTTCTAGTTTGCAAACAAGGAATGGATGCGTCAGATGGCAAGCCAAACAGCCAGAGAATTCCGCCACATACTAAGAATAACAGACACAGACGTAGATGGCACTCTAAAGGTGCCCTACGCTCTGAGAAAGATTAAGGGCATAAGCCTAAACCTAGCCAACGCCATACTAAAAAGGGCTGGAATAGACCCAAACATGAGAGCCGGATTCCTAACAGAAGCCGAAGTGGAAAAAATAGAGGAAATAATCAAAGAACCCACAAAATACGGACTGCCAGGATGGCTTCTAAACAGGCGGAAGGATTTGGAAACCGGAAAAGACATGCACCTAATAAGCGCAGACCTCATATTAAGGACAAAGATGGATATTGAAAAGATGAAGGAACTAAAATCTTGGCGGGGATACAGACACGCCTATGGATTAAAGGTTAGAGGACAGAGAACACGGACAACCGGGCGGACGGGCAAGGCCGTTGGGATTAAAAAGAAGGCTGCCGCAAAACCTGGAGGCGGCGGTGGCAAGTAGCCATGGGAGACCCTAAAAAGCAGAAAAAGAAGTATGAGACTCCGCGTTTCCCGTGGCGGACAGACGTTCTCCAAGAAGAACTCAAACTTCTGGGACAGTATGGCTTAAGAAATAAGCGCGAGTTGTGGCGCCACAAAACCATGCTTTCAAAATTTAGGGGTATAGCCCGCACCCTCATCGGCAAGGCACCGGAAGAAAGGAGAAAAATGGAGGAGGAACTCCTAACCCGCCTGAAAAAGCTTGGAATAATCCATGAAACAGCCGTTTTAGACGACGTATTAGACCTAACAGTCGAGGATATCCTTGAAAGACGCCTTCAAACAATAGTTTTCAGAAAGGGACTAGCCAAATCGATTTATCAGGCTAGGCAGCTAATAACCCATGGACACATAGTCATAGGCGACCAACGCGTAACAGTGCCAAGCTATCTGGTCACAAGGGAAGAAGAGGAGAAAATTGCCTATGCACCGGACAGCCCCCTTGCAAACCCAAGCCACCCGCTGCGCCAAATGATAGCCGTTGCCACCACAACACAAACTGGAAAGAGGACTGAAAAGGAGAGGGGTGAAGAATAAAATGAGCAGTGGCAGTGGCGGTAGCGGAACAACCGCATCCACGGCAAAAAAGACTGAAAAATGGGGTGTAGTCCACATATACAGCTCCTACAACAACACAATAGTCCACATAACAGACCTCTCGGGAGCAGAAACCATAGCGCGTACCTCAGGCGGAATGTTCGTTAAAGCCGACAGATTAGAGTCATCGCCATACGCAGCCATGAGGGCAGCCGCCGCAGCCGCAGAAATAGCCAAAGACAAAGGAATAACAGCCATCCACATAAAAGTCAGAGCCCCAGGCGGACCAGGACCAAGAACGCCAGGACCAGGCGCCCAGGCAGCCATAAGAGCCCTAGCCAGAGCCGGATTCCGCATAGGCAGAATAGAGGAAGTCACACCCATACCGCATGACGGCACACGAAGACCAGGCGGCAGAAGAGGAAGAAGAGTCTAGCCGAACCCTCCAACAAATTTTCGTCAAAATAACACTTTTTATAGTTCCAAACAGGATTAAAGGCTGGTGAAAAATTGGGCTATTTAGCCGTCTGGAAGGTTTTAGAAGAAATGATTACAGACCTAAAGAGAAGGGGCGTCGCAGTTCCAGCAAACATCCTCAACGATTTACGGTACGCGAGAACCCTAATCAATGTTTTGAAGGCTGACCCAACCCGCCTTGAAACAAGCCAGAAAATTGAGGAATACCTAAACAATGTTGAGGCTTACCTCATTTCAGAGGGACAAAAGTTCGGAGACAAATATGTTGAGGGATGGGTCAAAAGGCTTGAGGAAGCAAGCAGAAAAGTTGTCGATGAGGAAGAAGAAGCGACACGCTTTGTTCCGGGACTGCCAAGGGAACAGCGTTGGGTACGCGTTAAACCATCTGAGGAAATGCCCGTCGAGGCTTTGAAGGCTTTGGCTAGCGAATTAAACCTTTCATTTGAAATGCAAAGTGACGGATGTTTGCTCGTTTACGGCGAAGATGAACACCTCAAGGATTTTGTCAAGAAAATGGCTACAAAATATGGTTCTAAGCCCAAAAAGTAGCGTTAAAAAGTGCATAACCGTTAAAACATGGAGAATGCAACACTTTTATAGCAAAACAGTACAGAAATCACTCCAAACGGGATGCTCACGGTCTATCTCGGGGTGAGGGCTAAACTTAATGCCCTATATCAAAAAAATAGAGATTAAAGGTTTCAAATCCTTCGGACAGACAGCAAAAATAGTCCTAGACAAAGGGTTCACAGCCATAACAGGCCCAAACGGAAGCGGGAAAACGAATGTTGTTGACGCTGTCTTGTTCGCCCTAGGAGAATTAAGCACCAAAAGGCTTCGCGCAGAAAATGCCGCCAAACTAATTTTCCACGGTTCAGAGAAAGCCGGACTGGAAAGGGCGAAGATGGCTAAGGTTGTCATACAATTTGATAACTCTGATGGGCGTATACCCGTTGACGCGACAACTGTCACAATATCCCGTGAAGTTTACAGGAACGGACAGTCGGTTTATAGGCTTAATGGAAGGCGAATTTCAAGAGTCCACATAATGGAAATTTTATCGATGGCTGGAATAAGCTCCACAAGCCAAAACATAATATTACAGGGCACAATAACCCGCCTAACCGACATTTCGCCAATGGAAAGGCGAAAAATAATCGAAGACCTCGTTGGAATAGCCCAATACGACGCTGAAAAAGCCGAAGCTGAAGAGAAACTCAGGGCTGCAGACATTTCGATACGCACCGCCATGGGAAGAATCGACGAAGTGCAGAGGCGGGTTGAAGACTTAGAAAGGGAACGCAACGAGCTACTGCGATATAACTTCCTAAAAAATGAAATAAAAAAGTTTGAAGCCGTCAAGCTCTCCCACGACATTGCACAGATACAAGGAAAGATTAAGCAAGACTCCACTCAAGCGGAGAAAATCAAAAGCAGACTGGAAAAGATTAGGGCACTCCGCGACCAGTACAGGCAAAGGCGAAGGGAAATCGAGGGCGAATGGCGCAAACTAAGCTCAGAAATAGTCGAGGAAGGCGGTTCGCAGGTTTTTAGGGTTCAAATGAAGATAGGCGAATTGAAATCAAAACTTACGGAGCTTGCCACGAAAATAAGCTCTGGAAAAACAAGCCTAGAAGGACTAAAGAAGGTTAGAGAGAACAGCCTCCAACAATACCAGTCCATACGAGCTGAAATTCGAGAAAACAGGCTGAAAATTAGGCGGTTAAGAAGCGAATACGAACGCATAATGAGCCAAATAAACTCTAAACAAGCGGAACACGATGCCTTAGCGCAGGAAGCTGCCCAACTCTGGGAGAGTATAGGCGAAAACAGTAAGAGAATCCGCGAAATAGAGCTCCAACTTGACAGGGACTATAAGCGATTAGCGTTTTTAAGGTCGGAGCACGCAAAAAGCCAAACAGCCATAAAAATCCGCGAAAGAAGACTTAAGGATTTAAACGAGCGGAAAGAAAGGTTTGCCTCAACCCTAGGCGAGCTTGGAAGGTCTCTGGCGGAGCTAATAAAAGTTCAGAAAGAACAGAAAACTCAACTCAAAAATTTGGAGCGCATGCTTGAGCGTCGCATAGCCCAAAAGGAAGCCATAGAAAGGGAGATAGCGGAAGCGGGAAAAATAGCCGAATCAGCCCGCGAAGCCGTTGTGGAATTTGCAACACAGCGAGAACTAGCAGAAACGGTTGCCGCAGAGGAAAAAGCCCTAAAAAGCATCGAGGAACTTGGCGAATTAGGCGTTATTCAAGGCGTTTATGGACGTTTACGCAACCTAATCAAAATTGACAAGGCTTATCAGCAAGCCATCGAGGTTGCAGCTGGGGGATGGCTGGACGCCCTAATTGTGAAGGACTTTGACGCGGCATTCACATGCACAGAAACTTTACGAAGAATGAAACTTGGAAGGATAAAGATAATCCCGCTGGAGGCAGTTTCGACAGCAAAGCCAGTCAAGGTTCCAGAAGGCAGAAACGTCCGTGGTGCCGCCTTCTCCTTCATAAAATGCGCGAAGCAGTATGAGCCCGCTGTCTACTTTGTTTTCGGCGACACCCTTGTCGTTCCAGAAGAAAAAACAGCCTTTGAACTTTCAAGTCAAGGCTATCGTGTGGTTACAGTGAATGGCGACCTTTATGAGCCCGGCGGCGCCCTAGAAAGCGGCTATTACCGTGCACCCATAGACTTTTCAGCCATAATACCAAGCGAGGCGGCTATAAAAAGCCTAGACGAGGCTGTTAGAGCTTTGCAACAGCACCTCTCCAGACGAGGAAGCGACATAGCATCCCTTGAGGAGGAAATAGACAGAACCCGCGTTGAAATTGCCCGCTTATCAGAAGCCATAACAACCCTCGACAGGGAAATTGCCCGCGTAAAAAGAAGCATAAAAAGAACAAAATCAAATGTTAGGAGAATAGAGGCTAACATAAAACGTATCGAAGGCGAAATTGAGGCTGAAAAGGCGAAGATATGGACTCATAGAGCTGAGCGAAGCACGCTTCAAAAGGAGATACGCAAGCTTCAAACCGAACTAGCAAGTTTAAGACGGAAGGTTGACCCAGCAAACATCCAAGAAATGGAGGTTAAACGCGAAAAGCTGGCAGAGGAAATAAACACTTTAAGGCAGAAGCTTGGAACAGTGCAAACGGAAATATCGACCCTTCAATCACAGTTTGACAACGTTTTGAGAGTAGGTTACAAAAACGCCAAAATCCAACTCGCAAAGGTTGAACAGCAACTAAGAAAAGTTGAAAGTGAGGTTGAGGAGGCCCTTCAGGAAAGGGAAAAATTGAAGCAGGAATTGGCAGAGCTGGAAAAAAGCCGCATTGAACTCTCAAAAACTGTTTTATCCGCAAAGGAGGAAGCCCAAAAATTCTCAAACCAAATAGACGAGATAGACAAGGAGCTTCGCAAAATCGAAGCGGAATATGAGGAAACTGACCGACTGTTGAACCAATACCAGCTTAACATACAGACGTCCATGATACAATTGGAACAGTGGCAAAACCAGCTTAGGCAGTTTGGCTATGAAAAGCCTTTAGAAGTTACAGTTAAAGAGGTTGAGGAGGCGACAGCCTCTCTACGGATGCTCCAATTTGAGCTTGATAGGATAAGCGGTGTTAACCAGCTTGCCCTCTCCCATTATGCTGAGCAGATATCCCGTTACAAAGAGCTATCCTTAAGGATGAATGAGCTGGAAAGGGAGAAGCAAGCTATCCTGAAGTTCATGGAGGAAATTGAAAGCAAAAAGCACAAGGTGTTCATGGAAGCCTTTGAAAAGATAAACCAAAACCTGCAAAAGTACTTTTCCAAGCTTACTGGAGGTGGAGCAGCCACCCTAATTTTGGAGAATCCAGGAGAGCCCTTCTCAGGCGGCATAGACATGATCGTGCAGTTTCCCAACAAGCCATCCATCATGGTGAGCGGTGCTAGTGGCGGAGAACGCTCCGTGGCAGCGGTAGCCTTCCTATTCGCTATAAAGGACTTCACACCAGCATCCTTTTACATACTAGACGAGATAGACGCGCATTTGGACGCCTTTCACGTTTCAAGACTCGCCGAAGTACTATTGGAGGAATCTGAAAAAGCCCAGTTCATAGTCATCACGCTAAAGCCTGAAATGGTCAACAAAGCCCAAAAGGTTTACGGGGTTTACGGGCGCAACGGTGTCTCTAATGTAATTTCAGCCAAGTTTCTAGAGGTGCCAAGCTAAAATGGCTGTCACAGCCAAAAAGCCCTTTTACCTACGTCCACCATGGAACATTCTCTTCGAATTCCACAAACTTGAGAAGCTCACTCCATGGAACATAAACATCGCATATTTGCTAACAACTTTCCTTGAAGAGATGGAGAAGACAGGGCAGATTGATTTTAGGGCTTCAGGCGTAGCCTTAGACTCTTCAGCCCTCATATATTTAATGAAGTCGAAGCTTCTCCTAAAACTTGAGGAGCCACCACCGCCGCCTAAGGCTCCATTAGATTTTATCCCCCCGCCACTTTTTCTGCCCCTTAGACATGAGTTGACATCTACAACCATACGCCACCTACTAGAAGTGCTGGATGACGTTCTTAAGGGCGAGAAACTCTTCCATCTGGAAAAGGCTCCAGCCGAGCCTATACTGCCGACACCTTCTGAGATTTTCCCACAAATAGACTACTACCTCATGGAAATTGAGCTTCAAATGGAAAAGCTCTACAGGTCTCTTTCAGAAATGGTGAGGGGCGCCGGAATAATACAATTCTCAACCATAATTAAGGGGTTGACACGTCTAGAAGCTATACGCACATTTATCCTTCTACTCTTCTTGGCCCAAGAGGGAAAGGTAAGCCTTTGGCAAGACGAGGAAACAGAGGAAATATACATCACAATTGGGGGCACCGAAACTGCAAGAAGCGAAGGCCCAGCCCAATAATGCGGAAGATTCACAAACCTCGCAGAGAAAATCCATCAGCGACCTTGCACTGGTTGAGGCTGCACTGTATGTTGCTGGCCGCCCCCTAGACCTTTCAGAATTATGCTCCGTTTTAAAGACGCGTTCAAAAAATAAGGCTAAAAGACTTGTAAAGACGTTAGCACAAGAATATGCAAAAAGAGACACAGCCCTTGAAATTCTCGAACTTAAAGATGAAAGATTCGTCCTACAACTTAAAGCAGAGTTCACACCGCTTGTCAGAAAGCTTGTCAAGAGGCCACTGCTTTCCACTGGTCCGTTGAAGACGCTTTCCTATATAGCGTTAAGACAACCAGTTTCGCAAAAGCGGGTTGTGGAGGTTCGAGGACACCACGCTTATGGGCACATTAAGCTATTAAAGGAAATGGGTTTGGTTGCTGTGGAGCGGAAGGGACGCGCCTCCATTTTAAGGACAACAGATTACTTTGCAGACTATTTTGGTTTAAGCCACGATATCCCAACCATGAAAAGAGAACTGAAAAAGATTTTGGAGGGAGAAAAAGCCTCTCCTGAGGTTGCTCAAGATTCAACAATAAATATGTAAGGCTTTCGAGACGGATAGATTTATATGTAAATTAGCGTGATAGTGAACAAGCCTAAAAGTGTTTAACGGCTGGAAGAGGATTAAAATGTCTGTTTGGCACGGCGACCTACACAAAAGAAAACCAACTGGAGGAAAAAGGAGACCATACCGTGGGAAAAGAAAATTTGAGCAAGGCTCATTCCCAGTGGAAACAGTGCTAGGCGAGCCTAAAAGGAAAATTGAGCGGGGAAGGGGCGGCAACATCAAAATAAAGGTTTTAAGCGAAAAATACGCCTGCGTAACAGACCTGAAAACAGGGAAAACTGAAAAAGCCGAAATCCTTCGAGTTGTTAAAAACCCGGCAAATGTTGACTATGACAGAAGGGGCGTAATAACAAAAGGTGCCATAATAGAGACTTCAATGGGCTTGGCACGTGTAACATCCAGACCTGGTCAGAATGGCGTGATAAACGCTGTTTTAATAGGCGAGGAAGAAGCAAGCTAACAAGCCTAGACAGATTTCGCTGCAGATGCAGCACCACGAATTTTCTGCAACTGCTTTGCAACTCTCTTAAGTAACTGGTTTTTAGCCTCCTTTTTAGTCACCAGAAGCATGCCAGTTTTAATCCAAGGCGTCTTTGGGTAACTCGCATCCACCACAACTTCACATTCAAATCCAAGCTTTTCCACCGCCTCTTTAAGCTCCATAATCTTTGGGGAGGGAACAGCCAAAATCTTCGGCACTTTTCTTCCGTCTCCTCTAGTTTTTGTAGAGTCGAAATATGCTGGCCATAAAATAACTTTGTCTTGCTTGCGCATCGCATATTCTCCCTACTTATGTGCATAATAGGCTGTGATTTTGGCATTAACTTTGTCTATCCTTACAAAGCCGAACCTTTCAAACTGCACAATGTCGTTTGGCCTCAAGTCCTTGCATGCTTTTTCAGCTATCCCCTCGGTGACTGTGGCGTCTGGCATCATAACTTGGCAAGGCATGTCCATCCCTATCGGCACCCAGTGAATTAAGGGGGCTTCAGTCTTTTTAGCCTCTTCATAAGCCTCGCTTACAAAAGAGGCTTCAACAGAGTAGGCTTCCACCCGCTCAACCTTTATATTAAACAACTCCATGAGCCGAACAATCCTTCCGACAGCTAAAACCTCCAAATCCATTCTTGAAATCCAAAATAGGGCTTCACTATTAGGTTCAGAAGGTTTAATGACATATTCTTTGAAGCCTCTTTCCGGATATTCTGGATGTAATCGAAGCTTAACGGTGAATATTCGCGGAATGTGTTTAACCAAAAGCTGTACTGGGTTTGGCACGAAGAAGTACCTGTTCACTTTTGGGTCTAGGATTTTGCGGTTATAAGCGTAAAGGTTTTCCCAGCTTAAAATAACGTCGGAGGTTTTCGGTCCTACGTCAATTATAAGCTTCTTGATGGCATCTGGAGTTATGCCACGCCTCCTAAGAGCTGCAAAAGTGGCTAATCTTGGGTCATCCCATCCCTTGTAAAGGCCTTCCCTTATCCCTTGAACGATTTTCGACTTGCTCAAGTATGCCCCTTTAATCTTCAGCCTGCCATAGTGAATTGCTTCTGGATACTTCCAGCCCAAATGCTTGTACATGTACTCCTGCCGAACCATGTTTGTCAAGTGCTCTTTACCACGGATTATGTGGGTCACACCCATCAAATGGTCATCCAACCCGCATGCAAAATTGTAGAGGGGCCAGACACGATATTTTGTTCCAACCCGCGGATGGGGATATTTCTCAATGTCTATTACGCGGAGGGCTGGCCAGTCTCTAACAGCTGGGTTTGGATGAGCTAAATCGGTCTTGATGCGTACTACCGCTTCGCCCTCCATGTATTTGCCTTCGAGCATGCGGTTCCATCTTTCAAGGTGTTCTTCTGGCGTTAGGTCGCGGCATGGGCATGGCTTCTGAGCTAAAACTTTTTCTCTAAAGGCTTGCGGCTGACATGTGCAAACGTAGGCGTTGCCATCACCAAGCAACCTTTCCGCATACTCATAATATATCGGGACTCTATCGCTCTGGATATACTCCTCATCCGGCTTGCAGCCAAGCCATTCCAAGTCGTCCCTAATTCTGTCATAAAACTCCGGAACAGGCCTTTTCAACTTTGGATCTGTATCCTCAAAGCGTAGAATAAACTTGCCATTATAAATGCGGGCATATTCATGGCACAACACTATAGCTCTGGCAGAACCCAAATGCAGAACACAGTCTGGGTTCGGTGAGAAGCGTGTGACAATTTCCTTGTACTTGTCAGTGTTGGGCAATGGTGGAAGCCTCTTCTCCTCTTCAACTTTTTCTTTTACAAGGGTTTCGGGCCATTTCTCTTCCACGATGCGCATCTGGTCGCTTAACGGGAGACTGTTAACTTCTTCAACGACCTCTTTCACTAGGGCTGTCAGCTCTCTAGCTTTGGCCCGCAGTTCTGGTCTTTCAGCTAGGACTTTCCCAATAACTGGTCCTGTTTGGGCTTTACCATCATGTTTTATGGCGTTTAGTAATGCAAACTTTCGAATGATTTCTCTTAATTCTGTGTCTTCTTTAATCTCGTTCAAGGTTTAGGCGCTCGCTTTAAATTTTTCTCTCAATTAGGAATCTTGCAAAGGCGTTTAACTTTTCCTTCGCCCTCGACTCTGGAAGAAGCTTTTCCAATTCTCCCCAGCTTTCCTCAACAATTTTTCTTGCGAAGTTTTTCGCATATTCAATTGAGCCGTACCTTTGCATTATTGCTATTGCTTCATCCCTCAGCCTCTGGTCTGAAGTGTGCATTCCTAAAATCTCAATAAGCCTTTTCCTGTCCTTAGCGTTTGCAACCTTTAACGTGTGAATCACCATGAGGGTGCGTTTTCCCTCCGTTATATCTTGTCCACGTCCACCCTTCTTTTCGGCAAACTCCTCGCCAGTCAAATCCAGCACGTCATCCTGTATTTGGAAGGCTATGCCGATGCTTTCTGCAAAGTGCCCAAGTTTTTCAACAAGCTCTTCATTGGCGTCAGCCACCACGGCGGCAATTTTGGCAGCCATCCTCGCCAAAGTTCCTGTTTTGTAGGCACACATCTGCAAGTAGTTTTCCTCGTCTAGTTTGTCGGCGTCTGCCAAGCCCCTGTGCCAAGCTATGTCCATAGCTTGTCCGAGGCTTAGGTTTATCATCTCCTGCACGTAAATCTCATATATCCTTGCAAGCTTCTCTGGGCCTAGTTTTTCACGGTTCTCCATTAATGGCAATAGTGGAAGATAGTACATGGTGTTGCCAGCGTTTACAGCTATGTCCAAGCCATAAATTTTGTAGGTGCACGGCTTGCCCCTGCGGAATTCTGAGGAATCCTCAATGTCGTCTATTATTAGGGTTCCATTGTGCACTACTTCTGGAATTATGGCGTAATCCACATAATCTTCCGGATTTTTGCCTAAAGCCTCACATATAAGTAGGAAGAGGGTTGGACGCCACCTTTTGCCCCCTCTATCTAGAAATTCCCAAATTGGTTCAGCCAAAGCCTTGTTTATTGGTTCAATGTTGTACGCGTATCTTGGCGGGCTAATCTTAAAGATTGCAGCCTCTTTTGAGAAAATTCTCGGTATGTATTTCTCAATAGCCCTGTTTATGATGGGTGCTTTTTCCTCAAGAAGTTTCTCGATGTTAACGCCCAAGTTAGCCCTCACCCTCTTCTTGCGTAAACTTCTATGTCAAAGCCCCTCAACTTTAGCCACTCAGCCGTTTTTCCAGTTATCACTAATGGCACTTTATGCAGTTGCTGAGTGTTTTCCGCCCCAACAAGAAACATAGTGTTCCTAAGCTCCTCTATCAACGTACGTAACGCTTTCCTTGTTTGTCTTAAGCCTTCAACAGCAGCCTGCAAAACTGGTTGGGCAAGAGCTGCAAGGCTTGCTCCTAAGGATAGGGCTTTAGCCGCATCCAGTCCACTTCTTATTCCGCCAGAGGCTATAACTGGAATGTTGACCGTTTGTGTAACTTCAACTATGCTTATTGCTGTTGGTATTCCCCAGTCCCAAAAAACCTCGCCTAGCCTTCTGTTGTAGATGTTTCTCCTACCCTTTGCACGGAAATACTCCACCGCTGCAAAACTTGTGCCGCCGGCACCACTCACATCAATCCCCTTTACACCGGCAGCTTCAAGCTTTTTGGCTTCTTCAGCAGCTATGCCCGCCCCTGTTTCCTTTACAATAATTGGCTTATCTAGTTCCTTGGCAATTTCACATATTTTTTCAAGGACTCCTTTAAAGCTTGTTTCGCCTTCGGGCTGTATAGCCTCTTGAAGGGGGTTTAAGTGTACGGCTAGAGCGTCGGCGTCGATCATTTCTACGGCTTTTTTTGCCTCTTTAATGTTGTATCCTTTGGCAAGCTGGATTCCACCAATATTAGCCATCAAGAAGGCTGTTGGTGCCTTTTTCCTAACTATTGCGAAGGTTTTCTCCAGTCTTCGATCTTCTAATGCGGCTCTCTGGCTTCCAACACCCATTCCAAGCCCAAATTCTTCAACAGCAGTGGCTATTGTCGCATTAATTTTTCTTGCCTCGCTTGTTCCGCCGGTTATAGCGCTTACCAATATTGGAGCTGAAAACTTGTGGTTGAAAACTGTTGTTGAAAGGTTTATTTTGTCCTTATCGATTTCTGGTAAGGCTCTATGAACAAAGTAGACGTCTTCAAATCCTGTTGTGATGTTTTTTGCTTGGACGTTGTAGGTTGTGGCTATGCGGATGTGGTCTGCTTTACGCTTTTTGGTTTTTTCAGCCAAATTTTATTCCTTCTCTATAAGGGTGCCTTTAACCCGTTCTCCTTTAAGGGCTTTGTAGATATATTTGGGCTTCGTGGCGTTAACTATTAAGACGGGGATTCCGTGTTCTATTGCGGGGATAAGCTCAGCAATTTTGTTCGCCATTCCCCCAGTCACGTCGCATGCGTTTGCCTCGCCCAAGAGCTTCTGAACTTTCCTAAGCTCCGCCAAAGTCAGATGTTCAAACATTTTGGCTTTCGTGTCGGTTTTCGGGTCTGCATCATACAGTCCGTCCACATCCACACCCATAATAATGTTTTCTGCGTTGAATCGAGTGGCTAAGAAAGCGACAAGCTGGTCTCCAGACAATATTGTGAAGCCCAATTTTGTGTCAAAAACGGCGTCTCCGTAAAGGACTGGAATAAAACCCATTTTCATAAGCTGTTTTAATGGGGAGTCTTCAAAACAAGCTATTCTTCCATTTTGTGTCATTATGCATGAAGAGGGCGTGATGCTTATTGCTGGGATGCCCCGCCATATCAGCGCATCCATGAAAAGTCCATTAAGCACCGTCATGACGTGGTGGGTTTCTGCAAACCCTATTATTTGAGATTCCTCCTTAAAGCCCTCCTTAATTGCGTGCTTTTGCGCCACTGGATGTCCAAAGCTTCCGCCACCATGCACAATTATCAGGTCTTTTGTATTTGCCTCCAGTATTTCGTCGGCTATTCGGCTTATGGCTTCCATCTGCACTCCAAGCTCTTTGCTCTTGTCCGTTATGACGGAGCCGCCTATCTTCAAAACCGTCGGTCTAGGTTGGCTCAATTCTAACCCCTTCATCCGTCTTTCTCGCTATGAAAGCATTTCCCCCAGCTCTTTGAACAGCTTCCAAAACATTTTCAACACGGTCCCTATTCGCGAGGGCTATCATGCACCCGCCGCCACCAGCCCCCGTCAGCTTTGCGCCTAACGCCCCAGCTTTACGGGCAGCGTTAATGAGCCACTCTAAAGACTCGTCTGAAACCCCTAACCCATAAAGTAATGCGTGATTGATGTTCATCAGTTCTCCAAGGGTTTCCAAGTCGCCTTCTTTTAGGGCTTCTATGGCTCTTAAAACTATTTCAC
>Ga0315298_1000230_pt1 | contig 113776 bp, 114 predicted proteins | sample WHS_1_MG_FD_203077 | JGI IMG/M metagenome (GOLD analysis project Ga0315298, IMG submission 203077) | Extremophilic microbial mat communities from Washburn Hot Springs, YNP, Wyoming, USA - WHS_1_MG | ecosystem: Environmental > Aquatic > Thermal springs > Hot (42-90C) | place: USA: Wyoming...
CGGTGGCGATTCTGCTGGCGATTCAGTCGGTGTGGGCGCCGTTTCATTACGTCTTGTTGTTTGGCGCGTACGAATCCGATTTTCCCAATGTCGTCCTCCGCGCCGGCCTGGTCGTGCTCGTGATGCGCACGCTGTCCACCGAGGAAGGCCAACTGGCCCCCGCGACTGCCGCTCCGGTCGCTCTCAATCGGACAAGCCCGGTGGTGGCCACATGAGCGCGTCACTCCGAATCGCCTGGCTGGCACCGTATCCCGTTGAATTGCTGGTGCCCGCTCTGAAATTGGCGCGGCTGAAAACATCTCATCCCAGCAGTTGGATCGTCCAGTTGGCCAAGGCCCTCGGCGCGCGCCCGGACATTGAACTGCACGTTGTCACGGAGAGCCAACTGGTCCCCCGGTCGCAAGTCGTGGTGGCGGGGAAAATCACCTTTCACGTTGTTCGGTTTGGCGTTCCGTTTACCTATCGGGGTTATCCGCCGTGGTTTCCGCTGGAATTACTGTTGGGTTTTCGGCCCAATGTTCGGCGATTGCTCAAGGAACTTCAGACCATCCAGCCCGCTCTGGTGCATGCGCATGGCACTGAGTCCGTTTATGGGCTGGCGGCCGTGGCGGCGCCGTATCCGCATCTGATTTCGATCCAAGGAATCATTACGGAGATCTGCAGGGTCTGGCCGCAGCCGGGGCTGCGGCGGATTGGTCTCTTGGAGCAACAAACCATCCGGCGGGGCCGCAATTTCGGCTGCCGCACGGCGTTTGATACCCGGTTTGTCCGACAGATCAACCCGCAAGCGCGCGTTTTCAATCTGCCTGAAGCGATCAATCCCTGTTTTTTTCAGCACGCATGGCGGCCTCCCGAGTTTCACAACATCCTGTTCGTGGGCACGCTCATCCCCTACAAGGGGCTTGATGTGTTGCTGGACGCCCTGGCGATTGTCCGCCAGACAATTCCCGACGCAAAAGCGCTGATCATCGGGGAAAACCATGGGGACACATTGGCGGCATTGCGGCAGCGATGTGCGCAACTGGGTTTATCTGCGGCCGTGGAGTTCCTTGGCCGGCGTTCGCCGGCGGAGATTGTCGCCTACCAACAGCAGTCCCGGGTTTTCGTTCTGCCGTCGCGGGTGGAAAACAGTCCGAACTCACTGGCGGAAGCCATGGCCGCCGGTCTGCCAGTCGTGGCCACGGCGGTCGGCGGCGTCCCTTCGATGATTCAGGACGGCGAGACCGGGTTGCTTGTTCCGCCCAGCGATCCGCCGGCCCTTGCCGAGAAACTCGTCCGGGTACTATCAAATCCGGAACCGGCTAGGCAACTTGGCGCGAGGGCCAGACTGACCGTCCAGTCGCGACAACACCCCGAAATTGTAGTAACCGAAACACTCGCGGCATATCATGAAATCCTGCGCCGATCAGGCCGAGGTGAAAGTTGAGCGTGAGTCTCCTGAATAAATATGTGGAAGGACTGTCCCCGTTTTTTTGAGGCTGCATTTCTGTAATTCGTTGAATGGTGACTTGTGGGCGAAATGGGGAAAGGGCAAAGTGACCGCCACCGGCTGAACTGGTTTTCGGGGTGTTAATCCGCACCCCACCACGACGGAGGTCACCGATGCAACTGACCAAAGTCGCCCACCCATTGCGCGCCCAACTTCATCAATTTTCGGGGATATTTTCTCCCCACTTTTCCAAACCCCAAGCGGCGTTCATCGCGGAGATGCTCTTCGGGTTGCGCGCCAGCCAAGACTGCAAACTCAGCGCCAGCAGTCGCGCGCTCGGCGAACCGATCCCCTTGAAGAAGACCGCCGCGCGCCGCACGCATCATTGGGCCGCCCCACAACTCGGGCCGACACTACACCAACAGATCGAGGCGCACGCCGCCCGGCGCATCCCCCCCCCCGACCCCTGGATCGTTGTGGACCCCACCGACCTCCGCCAACCCTACGCGGCCAAGATGCCGCATCTGGCGACGGTGCGTGACGGCCGCACGGGCGAGCGGGTCACCGGCTATGGGGCGTGTCTGGCACTGGCGTGTGAGCCGCCGAGTCGGCGCGTGTTGGACTACGAGCGGCGGCGCAACCTGGCGGCGTTGGTCGTGGCGGCGGCGTACTTTGCGGCGGTGTGGTGGGGGGATTGTTGAAGCGGGCGGTGCTGACCTCCCGGGTGACGAAGGTGGTCAAACGATTCTTCGGGGTGCCCGAGTTTCACTCGGACGCACTGGCCGACGGACTGCGCGTCTTGCTCTCGCGGCTGGGGATGAACTGTGTGCGCTGTCGCGTCGCCCGGCCCGCCACTGCATCGGCCCAACTCCCCCCTTTTCAACGCCGCATAGAAAAAACGGGGAATGTCCTTATCTGTGGCACTTGACCTGTTTGTTTAACTAAACTAGCATGTGTCTTTGCGATGGATGTCGCGGGCTTCCATTGGCCGGCATCAGAATGATCACCACCATTCAGAAGGGTTTGCTGAGGATCGAAGCCGTCTTGTCATCAAAACGACGCAGCCAACCGGTTTTTAATGTCAATCGGGTGGCTAATCCACGGGGGATGAAACGGGCGCTTTTTGTGTATCTGACGCTCCCCTTTCATCTGCGGCCCGGTCACCCCATGTTTTTCCAGCACCAGAATCGCAAACAAGCTGTTCTGATTGCCCGGTTGCTTGGTGAGTTCGGTTATCTCGTTGATGTCGTTGATATCACTGACCGCTCCTTTCGCCCGGCGGGGGTTTATGATCTCATCCTCAGCCATCGTGTGGACTGCGCTGGACTAGAAACGGCCATCAACGACAAAACAGTGAAGATCTACTTGGCCTCCGGCACCAATCATCTCTGGCGCAACCGCAACATTCGCCAGCGCCTTGACGCCTTAGCCGCCCGCCGGGGACGGGCGCTCGATCCGGTGGTCTGGGACATCGAAGACATGCCTTGGGTGCGCAATGCCGATGCCGTTGTCTGTTTTGGCAATGAACACGTTGTCCAATCGTGGCGGGAAGTTTGCCCGGGGCCTGTTTACGGCTTCAACAACTACGGGATGGTTACGAACGCCTCGTTTTCCCGTGATTACGCTGAGGCCCGGCATCATTTTCTATTCTTCGGCAGTGGCCAACAGGTTGGCAAAGGACTGGATCTTCTTCTCGAAGTTTTTCCTCGCCACCCCGAGTTGCATCTCTATATCTGTTCCCGCTATGAAAGGGAGAAGGATTTTTGCGAATGTTACCGCCACGAGCTTTTTGAGACGCCCAACATCCACCCTTGTGGTTGGATTGATATTAAGGGCGCGCGTTTTCGCCAACTGGTAACGCGCTGTGCCTGGGTGGTGCATCCCACCTGTTCGGATGCTAGTCCGGGATCAGTGATAAATGCTATAAGTGCCGGTTTGGTGCCCATCGTCACCCGAGAAGCCGGAATAGATCTGGAGGATTTTGGCATCCTGTTTGCCGATGACCGGCTGGAGACAATCGAACAAACTATTTGCAAGGCGGCGCAGTTGCCCGCGCGTGAGGTCGAGATCCTGAGCCAGCGCACGCATGAGGCAGCCAAGCGGGATTTCAGCGAGGAAGCTTTTCTGCGGCGCTGGCGGGAGATTCTCACCGACATTCATCAAAATATTCCTCATTAACACCATGAAAGATTTTCCGAGATTCAAAGCGCTATTCCTTTTCGGGACGCGCCCTGAAGCCATCAAGCTGGCCCCGGTAATTTGCGCATTCCAAGCTGACCCGCATTACGAAACCAAGATTGGCGTCACCGGACAGCACCGACAAATGCTTGATCAAGTCACCGACTTCTTCGGCATCAAACCGGAGATTGATCTCGATCTGATGACGCCCAACCAGTCACTCCCAACGCTGGCGGGTAAAGCGATCACCGGGTGCGCTGATATATTTGCCCGGCTTCAACCGGATATCGTTTTTGTGCAGGGGGACACGACCACGGCGTTCGCGGCCGGGTTCGCAGCCTTCCTGCAACGCATCCCCGTCGCGCACGTCGAGGCAGGCTTGCGCAGTTACCGGAAAGATGCGCCTTTTCCTGAGGAGATGAATCGCGTGCTGATCAGCGACGTGGCGGATCTGCATTTTGCGCCGCTGGAAAGCAATCGTCAGCAACTTGCCGCGGAAGGTATCCGTGACAACGTTTTTGTGGTTGGTAACACTGTGGTTGACGCGCTGCAATTGGGCTTGAAACTTATTCAAGACACAGGGGAAGAGGAATTTCTCAGACGCTTTGCGCAAATCCGGTTCGATAGACGGATCATCCTCGTCACCGCGCACCGCCGGGAGAGCTTTGGCGCGCCTTTGGAAAGAATTTGCACCGCGCTTCGCTCCTTGGCCACAAGCGATCCCAGTTTGGAGATTGTGTATCCAGTCCATCTGAACCCTCATGTCCGGGACACTGTTTTCCGAATGCTGGATGGCCTGAACAATGTCCGGCTACTCGATCCCCTTGGCTATCCGGAATTCATCTGGCTGATGTCGAAATCCTCCCTGATTATCACTGATTCTGGTGGCGTTCAGGAAGAGGCCCCGACTGTGGGGGTGCCGGTGTTGGTTGTCCGGGATGTGACCGAGCGCGGGGAAGGCGTTGCGGCGGGTTGTTCCCGGCTGGTCGGTTCGGATGTCAATCGCATTTTGCACGAAGCGCGCGCGGCGCTGGCTGGAGGGCTGGTGCCTCTCGAAAAGCGCGCCAATCCATATGGCGATGGCCAGGCCGCTCAACGAATCCTCGTTCATACGACACAATTCCTTCGGGCAACGAAGACATGAAAGTCGCCCACGTCTCACAGCACTATCTCCCGGTGATCGGCGGCCAAGAGGTGTACATTGACAACCTCAATCGCCTGCTCCAAGCCGCCGGCTGGACAACCGAAGTGTATCAACCCAATCGTGGAATTCAGCGCCCCGATGTCGTGACCGTCGCTCGAATTCCCGGCCTTCCCCGCTTGATCTACGGGGCGGACGCGTACATGTTCAACGCATTTCTTTATCTCACCAAGCTCGGCCGCTTGGCTGAAGCGGATGTGATCATTGCTCATTATGCGTTCAGCGCCTGGCCGCTTCGCCGGTTTGCGCACCGGACAATTATTCTCTCTCATGGTATCGAGTGGCGGCTCGAGAATCAGCGGTTCGATGATCGCCTACGAGAAAAAGTGGCCAGACGCTGTCTGGATGAGTTTTTCCATGTGGTCAATGATACTCACTACCTGCGGCATTTTGGATACGACATTTCACCCGCCTCGGGGTTCTTCACCGAGGTGGCGCCGCGGAAGTGGTTCATCCCCAATTGCGTTGATACCGCTCGTTTCCAGCGCAGCGAGGGATTGCCGGAACTCAAAGCGCACCGAACGATTCTTGTACCACGACAGATCGTCCGCGACCGCGGCATCGACCTCGCGATCCGGGCGTTTAAACTTCTTGCCGACGAGGATCACGATCTCGTTTTGCATGTGCTGGGCAAGATCCGTCACGATTCATATTCGCAGTTGTGCCTCGATCTCGTGCGAACGCTGGGACTTCAGGGCCGCGTGGTCTTCCATGACCACATCGAAAACGGGCGCATGGCCGACTACTATTCCTCCGCTCGCGTCACGGTCATTCCAACACTCCGCCGGGAGGGCACTTCGCTGAGTGCGCTGGAGAGCATGGCTTGTGGCACGGCAACCGTTTCCACCAATGTCGCTGGGCTGCGCGATCTCCCCACAATCCAGTGCGACCCCGAAGAACATTCACTCGCCCAATCCATCCGATCCACGTTGGCTGAGGAGAAACAGATTGGCGAAAGACAGGCCTTGGTCGTTCGGAACACTTTCAACTTCGAAAACTGGGGTAAGGCTTGGTTGAAAGTAATCGCGTTGGTTGCTGAAACGGCGTGATTCTTGATTGAACTGGCGTTTGGAAGTATAAGGACACAGCCGTCATGCAATGCTTCCGAACAGGGCACATTATCATCGGCGACCGCAGCGTCATCGGCGCCGGCAGCGTTGTGACCTTGAAGAACATTCCCCCGGATTCCCTCGTGGCCGGTAACCCGGCGCGAATCATCAAGCAACTGTCGGGGCCAACCCCATAAGCTCGAGAATCCGCCGAGCAACCTTGTCGGCGTGTAATTCGGCACACCAAGCGCGGCTGATCGCCACCGGATCGCGCCGGCCCGCATCCCACAATGCCAATTCCTGCAGCACCGCCCGCCCCATGGCTTCTGGAGTCTCGCCGTCGGCCAAAGTCCCGGATTGCCGAGAAACGAAGTAGGGCAAGGACGGCAGAAACGGCGAGCGCGGGCCGACGATGGAACAGCCGCAACAGACCGCTTCCGCCGAGGCGATGTGCGCCGCTTCCGAACGCGAAGTGCATAGCGACACCCGCGACTGGCAATAATAGTTGCGCACCGCGGCGTTCCGTAACACGCCAGTCAAAGTGACGCGCTCGCTCCAGCCAACATCCCACTCCCGCATCTGCGCGCCCAGCCGCTCCGAATCGCGGCCGATGATGACGGCCCGCACTTGCGGGTCCGCGGCAAGAACGAACACCAACGTCTGCATCAACAATTCCGGCCGCTTGACGGCATCGCTTGGCCCCCACCGGCCCACGGCGATAACCTGGCGTTCCTTCAATTCGCCCCGATAGTCCAGGTACGGCGCGACCGGAGCCGGACACAGTTGCACCCGGTTTTCAAGGGCTTGCCCCCCCCAGATCCGGCAATATTGCTTCAGCCGCTGCCTGGCGATCGGGGAAACGGCGCCCACGACATCGGCCTGGCGCAGATGATGCACGCGGCGGAGATCGCCCCACAAAATCCCCACACTGTGCGCCAGGAGTGTTGACCCGACAAATCTGCACCAACCGACCGTCGGGCCGTATTCTCCTTGCGCCGCGCGGCTGAGGCCCGCCAGGAAATGGCGCCATTCTACCACCGGCGAAATCAGGCCGCCGGTATCCATGTGCACATAGAGTTTTGCTCCGCTCGCCCGAATGGCCTGCGCGATTTTGCGGTACCGGCCCGCTCCCCAAGCGTACAGCACCACCCCATCAAGATGGTGCCCCGCCCACCACGCCGCCGACTCCAATTCTGCCATGCTGGCCCGCAGCAAATCGGGTTCGTCGTCCGGTTGCGCCGGCCGAAGAGCAATGGCCCGGCTTTCCACTCCGAGACTTTGCAAGCCGCGGCAGGTCAAACCACTGTCGCGCGCAAAGAAAGTGTGGTCGCCGCGAAACGGGGCCGGCGTACACGTATAAACGCGCAGCGGCTTAGACATGCTCAGGCAATGCCCCCGACTTGATCCGCAAGAGTTTGGCGCAACACCCGCGCCAGCCCGCCGGCAACCATTGCAAAAGTTCAACCTGCAACTCCGGCGGAATCCCAAACCGGAAACTCAGCCCGCCGCCCACGATGAACAACCAAAGTCCCCCGATCACGAGCTGACCAAGCACCGGCAGCCGCCGCGCGCTCCACCAGCCGGCCAGCGCGACCGGCACCAGCACCGCCAGCAGTTGCAGCCAGTTCCGCGACCAGGTCCAGACCACCTCGCCCCACGCGCGATCCAAGTACCGAGCCGTGCGCCGCGTCGCGTAAGAACCGGTCAGCGCCAGCGCGCAGAGAATCGAGATGGCCACCATCACCGGCACGCCGCCGCGCGGCACCAGCAGCAGCGCCAACAGGACAAATACTCCTCCCTCGGCAAAAACCACCCACCGCAACGAACCAATCTGTTTGGTGACAGCACTCAAGCCGGTATGGCACCGCACGATCGTCCGCACAATGAGCCAGCCGCCCAGCAGCACGTCATTCCACGGCGACCAGCCGAGCCGGCCCCGCGTCCAAAGTTGCACAAATGGTTGGTTCAACACCGCCAAGCCAATGGCCACCCACACCCCCACAGCGCCCGACACCATGACGATTTGCCGGAACCGGCGGCGCAGATTTTCCCGTTCGCCCCGCACCACCATCTCGGACAATACCGGCTCGGCGTAATTGAACAACCGCCAGATCAATTCGCCGAGGAACATGAAAAACCGGGTGCAGACCGCCCACACCGCCGCCGCCTCCAACCCCAACGCGCGCGTGACGATCATCACCTGGCTGGCATTCGTCAGTTGCGTGCCCAGCGTCACGAGAAACACGTCTTTGCCGTAATGAAAAAGCTCCCGGAACCGGGCCATCGTCGGCGCCCCCCAGGCGCCCGGCGGCGGAAACATGCGCCAGGACCGGCAGATCAGCCCCTCCAACACCGTCTTGACCAATAAGCCGGCGCCGCCACTCCAGAGAATGCTGTACACCCCCTGCCCGAGCGCAAACGCCAGCCACAACACGGCCAGATTGACGGCAAACCCGAGGATCAATGCGTAGCTGTTGAGGTCGTTGCGCTGATGCGCGTAGATCATTTGCCCAAAAATCCGCGTGGCAAAACTGAACGCCGCAATCCCGCTCTGCCAGCGCAGCAGCATCACGAATTGCGGCCGCAACTCCCCGGGAATATTCAGGATGCCGGCCAGCAACGGACTGAGAAAAAGCCCCACCAGAAAAATGACCACCGCTTGGACTCCCAGCACCAGCGTGCCGGTCACAATGACGCTGCCGTACTGGCCGTCCTGTGGATGATCTTTGTGGTCAATCAAGTGCCGCGCCACCGAGCTTTGCATCCCCAAATCAATCAACGTCAAGTAGCCGGCCACCTGCATCATTACCGCCCACAGGCCAAACTCGGTTTTGGACAGGTAATGCAGGGCGAGCGGCACCGAGACCAGTGCGTACACCACGCCCGCCGCCAACGCGGCATAACTGGAAATGACCGTCCGCAGATAGAGTCCTGACCGGGACATGGGTGCCGCACTTGTAGGACAGAACGACGGCGGACGCAAGACTCGCGTGCCGGCGGTTACGGACACGGCTGCCAGCCGGCGACTGTGCTGTCGGGCGCGGCGGGAAACATGTTCGTCGTGGGCCGGTTCACCCACGCGACGTGGCCGTCGAGAAATAAGTAATTACCGGCCTGCGGCGCGCCCGGTTGGTGCGGGCTTGCCACGTCGGCGCTTTTCCAGAGAAACGCGCGGTGTTCTCGCCCGAACCAATTCCCCGCCTGCGCCCGTTCCACCAGCACCACCGTCGTGGCCGGGTTGCCGAGCCACGGACACGGCAGCCGCGAGCCTTGAATGAAATGGCGCGTCACCGGCGTATCGGTGCCGATGAACATCGCATACGACCGCGGTATGGCGTGGTTCTCCCGCGTGATCCGGTCGGATGGGCACACCAGATTGTCGTGCAACGTATAAGCCGGCACCACGGCCCGATCCCAGGGGGCCGGCTGCCCGGCCACCAAATTTTCGCGCGCGGCGGGCAATTTCCCGCCGTGCTCGCTGGCATACGCCGCCAGGGCCGCGCCGAGTTGTTGCAGATGATACGCGCAGACGACGCGCCGTTGTTTTTCGCGGTCGGCATTCCGCAGCGGAATCACCACAGCGAAAATCAACCCCAGAATGGCCAGGACGACCAACAGCTCAATCAGGGTGAAGCCCTGCCGGGCAAAGCTTCTGTTCAGGGGCACGGGGTGCTGACGTTGTTGAGCGGGAACATGTTGTTATACATGGTGGATCCGGTCACCGGTTCGCGCCATTCCACGTGGCCGTCCACGAACAGATAGTTGCCCCTGGGTTGCGGCGTGTCGGCCGGGGCGCTGACGTGCGGCGACCGCACAATGGGGCCGGTCGTGCGGCTGGTGTCGTAAAAAATGTGCCGGGGCGTTGTTCCGACGGTCGTTGTGCCTGCGACATTGTCGTTCATGGCCTGTTCGGCGAGCAGGGCAATCTCGTCGCGGTTGGTCAGGAGAACGCACGACAACCGCGAGCCTTGGATGAAATAACGACTCACCGCCGAGGGGAACCGCCCCACCGCAATCGAGTAGGTGCGCGGATCGCCAGAAACGCGCGCCAACTGGTCAGAGGGGCAGACCAAAACTTTGATGGAGGCAAGGTAATTGCCATTGGTCAACTTTGTATCCCACGGGTTGATATTGCCGGTATCATTCGCCGAGGGGAGCCGATTATCGTTATCGCTGGCATAAGACATGATGGCGGTGCCGATCTGGCGCAGGTTGCTCACGCAAGCCACCCGCCGGCTCCGTTCCCGGGCGAGGTTGAGGGCCGGCAGGAGCAATCCGGCCAGAATGCCAATGATGGCGATGACCACCAACAACTCGATCAGGGAGAATCCCCACCGGCACAAATGAAGAAAATGTTTCATCAGCAATTCCCTTTGTCGTGACCCCTGCCTGGCTGCTTGCTCAGTCGCACACACTACCACTCCGCGGCGGGAACATGACCGACGTGGGCGACTGCACCCATTCCACGTGGTCGTCCAGAAAGAGATAGTTGCTCGATGTCGGGGAATTGCGCGCGTGCTGGGAAACGACGTCCGAGGGTTGTGACACGGCGACACCCGTTGATGAATTGAGCGTATTTCCCGAGATGGTTCGTTCCGAAGCCAGAACGATGATGGTGGCATTCGTATAGGCCGGGCAGGGCAACCGCGTCCCGCTCACCCACCGGGCACCGGCGGTGTCGGCCGCCCGGATGGAGTAACTGCGCGTGTTCCCGGTCCGATCGCTCGGACAGAGGAAAATCTTCCCCACGGCATACCCCCGGTTGATCAAAATCTGATCCCAGGTCACCCCGCCGCTGTTTTGCGTGGCGTGCGGAATATATTGATCGCAATCGCCGGCATAAGCATAAATCGCCGCTCCGATTTGGCGCAGATTGCTCGCACAAGCCACCCGCCGGCCTTTTTCCCGCGCCGTGTTCAACGCCGGCAAAAGCAGCCCGGCCAGGATGCCAATGATGGCGATGACCACCAACAACTCGATCAGGGTGAACCCCCACCGGGGGAGACGCGACGCATTCTTCATCGTGGCTTTCCTTTCCATCGGCGCAGCCCAGCATACTCCCGCCGCGGCGGTGCCGTCAACTAATCAAACCGCAACTCCGGCGACTCGAGGCGGATCAGTTTCCAACCGGCGTCGGTCTTGCGGAAAAACAGGCGGACCCGCTCGGCGTTCAACTCCGTCTCGCCGCCGCCGGCGCGGCGCGTCAACACTTTCGCCACCAACGTCGCCTGCGCGGTCCGGGCATCCGGCGCCACCTCGATGACCATGTCGCCGATGTGGATGAACAACGCCTCGAATTGCATCCGCACGCTCCGCACGGCGCCGAGCAACGTCGCCTTGTCCAGTCCCCGGTCGTCGCTGTAATCGCCGGCAATGCAGTCGGCCAGCGCGACGATCTTGTTCTGCTCAACGGCCGTCTCCATCGCGCCGATCAACCGTTTGACCCGCGTCGCGTCGGTCACGAACAACCGTTGCCACGCCTGCCAACCGATGAAAACCGCGAACCCGGCAACCGCAAACCATTTCAGCAGTTTCATTTTCGCCACCTCCCATGCCAGACAATCTTGGACACCACCAGCCGCGTGGCCACCACCATGTGCATCGTTCCCTCGCGATTGTCGCCGGCCACAAACACTTTGCCGGGCGGAATGACCGTCGCCGGCACCTCCCACGCCGGATTGACCGTCGTGTACGGCTCCGGCAACGGCCGGCCATTGATCAACACCACGCCTTTCCGGATGGCGACCGTTTCGCCCGGCAACCCGATCACCCGTTTGACAAAATACAACGGCGGATTGTCCGCCGTGCGAAACGTCACAATGTCGCCCCGCTGCGGCCGGTAGTGATACACCCGCAGCGATACACACAATTCCCACGGCTGCAACGTCGGCTCCATGCTCGGGCCCACCACCACCATCGGTCGCACCACCAACATGGCGACCACGCCGACCATCGCCGCCGCGGCCAGACCGCCGATCCAGAATTTGGCGCGGCGTTTCACCGGCCGCCTCGGAGTTCAGCCAAGCCAGTCGGGAACGTGATCATCGTGGTGGGGACAACGTCCGAAGCGCCGGCGGGACGGCGCCGGTTGGAGCCAACTGCTTTTGAATCCATTCCATCGCGGCAACGAACTTCTCCGCTGGTGCCCACTGGTGCGCGCCGGGGAACGACAGGGGCAGGAGTCTGCTTGTCCCCAACGCGGACCGCATCCGCTCCCACTCGTTCCGGTTGGGATCCTTGTCGCCCACGATCATGGCGCAAAACAACCGGTTTTGCCGTTGGATGCCATCAACGTAATACCGGCCGCGACTGTCAAAGGCGGCCCCGGCCCCTTGAAGAATCAGGCCGCCAAAACCGGGCCGCAGTTGCACATAAAGCGAACTGGCCCGCGCGCCACCGGAAAAACCGGTGGCAAATTTCATCCCCTCCTGAACCCGCACCCGTTTCACGACATCATCGTGCGCCGCCAGAAAGTTGCCGATGATCGGCGCCCATGGACCGTTCTTGGCCTCCACCAACATCACCACCACAAACTGGTTGGTCTTCAACCATTCGCCCATGGCCCCCATGCCCGCATTGCCATTGGGCGAAGAAATAAACATGCACGGCCAACGGCGCGTGGCGTCCTCCGCATACGCTGGCGGCAACCAGAGCCGGTAGTGATAGGTGCCCTTCGCTTGATCGCATTCACTCTGACTGGTCAAGACCAGCGACTCATTCAGTTTCGGGGCAACCGTCAACTCGCAGGTGATGAGTTCCCCCTCGTGACCGCCGCGGCCACCGCCCTTCGGGGGCTTCGCCGCCCAAACGGTTCCCGCCACGACCAACGACAACAGCCACACCATGACGCGCTTCATAAGTTTCTCCCCTCGGAGGTGACTAACGAATGTGCAACGTGTCCGCACCATAGGTGATTCCCAACGGGACGATCTCCACGGCCTTCCGCTCGCTCTCCCGCCGCACCGTACCGGCCACCCACGCTCGGTAACCGGTTTGTCGCGCCAAGGCCACACACCGGCCGGCGTCACCGGGCGCGACATACACGGCGAACCCGACCCCCATGTTGAACGTGCCGTACATCTCGCGGGCATCGAGGTGGATCGCCGCAAACACCGGCGGCGGCGTGCCGGGGTCTTCGATCCGATACACAAACGGCGCCTCCAACCGCATCAATTTCCGCCACCCGTGCCCGGTCAGGTGGACGGCATAGTGCAACGGGAGGCCGGCGCGCTGGCACGCCGCGACGAAGGGGACGTAGATGACCGACGGGTCGAGCAACGCCTCGCCATAGGTGCGGCCATCGCTGAGTTTGGCGAGGTAACCCTCCGGCAGCCGCTCCGCTACCGCCCGACAGAGCGTCAATCCGTTGGTCTGCACGCCGGAACTGGCGAGAAAAATAATCGCATCGCCGGCGCGCACCTCCCCGGCAATCCGGTGATTCTTCGGCGCGATCCGGCCGACCGCCGACCCGCCCAGCACCACCGTGCCCGGCATGATCATGCCCTTCAACGTCTGCGTCTCGCCGCCGCTCCAGACCGCCCCGGCCAACCGGCAACCTTCAGCAAAACCGTCGGCCAAATCGTTGGCCCGGCGCGCGTCGGCGAAGTACTCGTTGTCACCGACCGCCGCGTACATCGCGATGCTCACCGGCAACGCGCCGACCGCGCACAAGTCGTTGGCGATGGTCGCCACGTCGTCCAGCGCCACGTTCCGGTAGAAACTGCGGCCCGTCAGCTTGTACATCGCGTCGGCCACCAGAATCTTGGTGCCGAGCGCTTCCTCCACGTGCGCGAGATAGTCGGTCGGCGTCTCCACGAGATAGGCGCTCTCGCCGCGGATGCCGGCCGGTTCAGTCAGGCCGTGCCGGGCAAGATTGGCAACGGTGCCGGCGGCCGCGCGTTGGCAGGCGCGTTTGAACGTGTCGAGCACATCGTAGTCCACGCCGGCGGATTTGTAGTTGAGGGCAGCCATCGCCGGCAAGTGTGCGGGAAACAGTGGCAAATTGCAAGGCACAGTCCAATTTGGCCGGGAACGGCGCCGGCGCGCCACGCGGCGGATTTGGGGAATCGTCGGGGGAACGCTGCTGCTGGTACTGGCAGCGCGCCTTGGTCTCGGCCGGGTTGACGATCCTCCCAAACGAACCGGGCGCACCGGCACACGATCCCGCCCCGGTAACAGAAGCCGGTCCCGATGACGTTTCGCACGCAGTGAGATTGCTTTTCCAGCCGGTTCACGCTGATAATGCCGCTGTGACAGAACCGTTCGAGTTCTTCGAGCACACGGCCGACATCGGCGTCCGGGTGACCGGCGCGACGTTGCCGGAACTGTTCGTCAACGCCGCGCGAGCGATGTATGCGGCGTTGGGAAAACTGGAGACGACCGGCCGCGAACAACGGCGGGTGGAGTTGCAGGCGGAGACGGTGGAGGACTTGCTGCACGATTGGCTGGCGGAGTTGCTGGTTGAAGTCGAAACCCGGCAGATATTGTACGACAAATTTACGGTGACGGTGCAATCATCCCGACTGGAAGCCGAGTTGAGCGGCGGAACGATTGATTGGGGGCGATCGCACCCCAAGGAGGAAATCAAGGCGGTGACGTACCATCGGTTACGGGTCGAGCAAACGCCTGCCGGCCTGTGGCAGGCGACTGTCATCTTTGACGTTTGAGACAATCCCAGAACCCTTCTTTGCGCCGCTTGACGCCCTGCGTCACCACCTTGTCTATGTTGCCCGGCCTCTTTGCCCTCATCATCCCAAACTACCGGCATCATGTAATACCTGTTACATGATTTCGGTAAATTGTGCTGGACGGATTTCGGGGGAGTGAGGCATAGTTTCAATATGCGTGTGGAGTACCAAATCTTGTTGGAGTTCTTTTTTTGGGGGTTGGAAATCTTTTCGCGACGCGATTGCGGGCTGTTGTTGGCCGGCTACCGCCGCACCGGCGGCGAGGAGCGCATTGAACGACTGTTCGAACGCCTTCGCCGGGAGCGGTTGATCGAACAGCACGGACGCGGAGCCAAGGCCAGGTTCACCATCACCGCGCGCGGCCGGAATCTCGTCCAGGAGTTGACGCCCGCCCGGGCCTGGGACTCGCCGTGGGACGGAAAGTGGCGGGTTTTTACGTTTGATCTGCCGTTGGCCCAAAACGCCCAACGCATGAAGTTGTGGCGCGCACTCCGTGATCGCAAATTTGGCCTGCTCCAACAGAGCGTTTGGTTGTGGCCGCGTGATGTCAAACCGTTGCTGCAGGAAATCCTGCAAGCGACCGGTATCCCGGAGTGTTTCTGCGGATTTGAGGCCGGTCAGTTGTTGCTCTGCGACCACGCTGAGGTGGTGGCGGTGGCGTGGGATTTTGAAGAGATCGCGCGCCGCCACACGACCTATCTCACACACATCGTGGCCAATCTGCACTCCCTTGAGCGTGCCCGCGACTTGCGCGAACTGGCACAGGTAGCCCGCATCGAGCGGGACGCATATCACGATGCGTTTTCCATGGATCCGTTGTTGCCGCGGGAACTCTGGCCGCGCGGCTATCGGGGCGCGAAAGTCGAGGAGCAACACCAAGCCTTCCGCACCCGGCTGGCCCAACGGTTGCGCGCGCTTGCTTCTTGAATTATGAACCACCGGAACGATGTAACAGGTGTTACAGAAATCCGGTGATTTCTGGGGCTTGACGCGGGCGGCCGTCCTGCGATGATGGGCCGCCACAACAGGAAAGGATTCTTATCGTGAAACAAGCATTAATGGTTTGGGGCGGTTGGAAAGGTCATGAGCCAAAACAGTGCGTGGAGGTCTTCGCGCCCTGGCTCGAATCGCAAGGCTTTCAGGTCGAGGTGCGCGATACGCTCGATGCGTATCTCGAGAAAGAGAAAATGGCGGCCTTGAGCTTGATTGTGCCGGTCTGGACAATGGGGCAGATCACCAAGGAGCAACGCATCGGGTTGCTCGACGCGATCAAGAGCGGCGTCGGCATTGCCGGCTGGCACGGCGGCATGGGCGATTCGTTCCGCAATGAAACCGATTATCAATTCATGGTCGGCGGCCAATGGGTGGCCCACCCCGGCGGCATCATTGATTACACCGTCCATATCACCCGGCCCGACGACCCGATCATGGCCGGGCTGAAGGATTTCGCGATGCACTCGGAGCAGTACTACATGCACACCGACCCCGGTAATGAAGTATTGGCGACGACGACCTTTACCGGCGCTCACTGTGAATGGATTGCCGGCACGGTGATGCCGGTGGTCTGGAAACGCCGGTGGGGCAAGGGGCGGGTGTTTTATTCGTCGCTCGGCCATGTGGCGAAGGATTTTGATGTGCCGGAATGCCGCACGATCATGCAACGCGGCATGCTCTGGGCCAGCCGGTAATGTACCGGGTCCAACGCCAGATTCGCGGATTCGACCGGTGCGAGCACCAAGTGGATGTCTGTGTCGTGGGCGGCGGGATGGCCGGGTTGTGCGCGGCCATTGCGGCGGCGCGGCACGGGGCGACGGTCGCGCTGGTGCAGGACCGGCCTGTGCTCGGCGGCAACGCCAGTTCGGAAATCCGGATGTGGATCTGCGGCGCCCACGGGCCGAACAACAAAGAGACCGGTATCCTCGAAGAAATCCAGTTGGAGAATTGCCGGCGCAATCCGACGCAGATTTATTCGATTTGGGACAGCGTGCTCTACGAAAAAGCGGCATTCTGCCCCAATCTGCGCCTGTTCCTGAATACCACGTGCAACAACGCGCGGATGGACGGTCGCCGGCTGGAATCCATCACGGCGTGGCAGTTGACCACGCAGACGTGGCACACGATCCACGCGAAGCTCTTCATTGATTGTTCCGGTGACAGTGTGTTGGCGCCGCTGACGAAGGCGTTGGTGCGCGTGGGCCGCGAGAGCCGGGCGGAGTTTGATGAGGACATCGAGCCGGTGCGGGCGGACGCCCGGACGATGGGCAACACGTTGCTGATTCAGCTCCGCGAGACGGATGAACCGCAGCCGTTCATCCCGCCGCGCTGGGCCTACCGGTTCCGCAGCCCGTCCGATTTGCCCCATCGGTGCCGGAACGCGCGGGGCGACAATTTCTGGTGGATGGAAATCGGCGGGCTGAACGACACGATCCGCGACGCGGAGACGATCCGGGATGAGTTGCTGAAAATCGGCTACGGCATCGTGGACTACATCAAAAACCATCACCCGCTGAAGGCGCAGAACGAGAACTGGGCGTTGGAATGGATGGGGATGCTGCCCGGTAAACGCGAGAGCCGCCGGTACGTCGGCGACCACATCCTGACGCAAAATGACATTCGGGCCGGGGGCAATTTCCCGGACATCGTGGCCTACGGCGGCTGGAGCATGGATGATCATCACCCGGCGGGATTGCTCTATCCGGGCAAGCCCACCGTCTTTCATCCGGCACCGTCGCCGTACGGGATTCCCTACCGGTCGCTGTACTCGCAGTCGGTGCCGAATCTGTTCATGGCCGGGCGGAACATTTCCGCGACGCACGCGGCGTTGTCGAGCACCCGCGTGATGGGCACGACGAGTCTGCTCGGCCAGGCGGTCGGCACCGCGGCGGCGCTCTGCCTCCGGTCGGGCTGCCTGCCGGCGGCGGTGGACATCGCCCGGCTGCAGCAAATCCTGATGGACGACGACCAATGGTTGCCGGGCCGAACGCGGGCGGTCAGCGCGTTGACGCGGCGCGCCGATGTGGGCGGCTGCGAACAATTGCGGGATGGCCACGACCGGGCGAACGCGTGGACGGGGCCGCTCGGCACGGCCATCACGTTTCGTTGGCCGGTGGCGGAGCGCATCGGCGGGTTGAGGCTGGTGTTCGACAGCGACCTGAGCAACCCCAAACGGATGCCCTGCTCGTATCCGTTGAAAACGCCGCGGGCGGGCGTGCCGGCAACGATGATCCGCAAGTTCCGGGTCGAAGCGCAAGGCCGGGACGGGCGGTGGCAGGTGATTTACCGGGCCGAGGATAACTACCAACGGCTCGTGCGCGTGCCGTTGGGGGTGACCGCCCAGGCGTTGCGTGTGGTGCCGGAAGAAACTTGGGGCGTGCCGGAAGCGAGGATTTTCAGCATGGATGTATTGCGGCACAAGCCGGCGCCTCTCGGCGTTGTGCCGGTCGGCAAGACGTGGCCGGAAGTTGTCGCCCAAGTGCCGGCCAAAGATTTGCGGCCGCCGGACTCGGGCCTGGAAAGCAAGTGACACCGCGCGAACGGTTGTTGGCGGCGTTGCGCGGCCAGCCGGTGGACCGCGTGCCGGTCTGGCTGTTGTTTCCGTACCACCCGACCGGCTACTACGTGGACGTGCGGACGAATCCGTGTTACGTGCCGATTTTCGAAAAGTCGAAACAATGCGCCGTCATGCTCGACCGCCGCAGCCCGCATGCGCCGTTGTTCGCCCCTGACGTTACGGACCAACACCAAGAAGGCACAGAAGCCGGCTGGCGGTTCAACCGGCGCGCGCTCAGTTACCGCGGCCGGCAACTTGTCAGCGAGACGCGGCGTCGGGGCACCGAGGTCAGAGTGAAGAAGCTGCTCGAATCCGAGGCCGACCTCGACACGTTGCTGACGTTTCCGGTCAACGATGATCCCCGGCGAGTTGCGGCGACACTCGACCGGCAAGCCGTCCGGTACTTTGCTGAGCGGGACGAGTTTCCCCTGGAGTACGGCGCGATGATGCTCGACCTCGGTGAACCGATCGGGTTCCTCTATCACAACACGAACCTGGAGGAGTACGCGCTGTGGTCGTTGGCGTGCTCCGACAAAGTGGTCGCGTTTCTTGACCGGGCGATGCGGCATTACCGGCTGGAGTACGAGTACTGGCTGAAACGCGCTGCCGCCGACGTGTACTTTCTCGTCGGCAGTGAGCTGGCCGCGCCGCCGATGGTGAGCCGGGAGACGTTTCAGCGGTGGATTGTGCCGTACGCCCGGGAACTCATCACAATGATCCACGCCCACGGGAAACTGGCGATTCAGCACTATCACGGCCAGATCAAACAGATCCTGCCGGACTTTTTAACGATGGGCCCGGATGCGTTGCACACCATCGAGTCGCCGCCGACCGGCAACTGCACACTCCCGGAGGCGTTCGAGGTCGTGGGCGACCGGATGACGCTCATCGGCAACATTCAATACGATCTTTTCCGGTCGCTCACGCCGGCACAGATGCGGGAGGAAGTGGGGCGGGTTTTGGCGGAGACCCGCGGCCGGCGGTTTATTCTTTCGCCGACGGCCGGGCCTTACGAGGAACAAATCCCGCAGCGGCAGATTGATAATTACCTTGCGTTTTTGGCAGCGGGTTGGGAATTAGGCAATCGAGGATCAACATGAAAACCATGAACATTGGCGTTATTGGATGTGGGAAAATCAGCGGCGCGTACTTCAAGGGATGCGCCGTGTTTGACTGTTTGCGGGTGGTGGCGTGCGCGGACTTGAATCGCGCCGCCGCGGAGGCCAAGGCGAAAGAGTTCAACGTGCCCCGCGTTTGTTCCGTCGAGGAACTGTTGGCCGACCCCGCGGTCGAACTGGTCGTCAACCTCACCGTTCCGCAGGCACACGCGCCGGTCAACCGCCAGGCGCTCGCGGCCGGCAAACATGTTTATGTGGAAAAGCCGTTTGCGGTGACGCGCGAGGAAGCGAAGCCGGTGCTGGCCCTGGCGCAGAGGAAGAAATTGCGCGTCGGCAGCGCGCCGGACACGTTCCTCGGCGGCGGGATCCAGACCTGCCGGAAGTTGATTGACGATGGCGCGATTGGCCGGCCGGTGGCGGCGGCGGCGTTCATGGCCTGTCCGGGCCACGAATCCTGGCATCCCAGCCCGGAGTTTTACTACAAAGTTGGCGGCGGCCCGATGCTTGACATGGGGCCGTACTATCTGACGGCGTTGGTCAACCTGCTCGGCCCGATCCGCCGGGTGACCGGCGCGACCGGGAAGGCGTTTGCCGAGCGAACAATCACCAGCCAGCCGCTGGCCGGCAAGGTCATCCACGTCGAGGTGCCGACGCACTACGCGGGGGTGATGGACTTCGTGAACGGTGTCATTGGCACGCTCGTGATGAGTTTTGACGTGTTTGCCGGGCACAACCTGCCGCGTCTGGAAATTTACGGGACCGAAGGCAGCCTCAGCGTGCCGGACCCGAACACGTTCCGCGGGCCGGTGCGCCTGCGCCGCAAAGGCGAAAAAGAATTTGTGGAGGTGCCGCTCACGCACGGGTACACCGACAACATGCGCGGGATGGGCGTGGCCGACATGGCGTATGCGATCCGGTCGGGGCGGCCCCACCGGGCCAACGGCGCGCTGGCATTTCACGTCCTCGACGTGATGCAGTCGTTTCAGGAAGCCTCCGAATCCGGCAAACACATCAAAATCAAGAGCACCTGTGAGCGACCGGCGCCGTTGCCGACCGGTTTGGCCATGGGCACCTTGGACGCGTAACCGGCCGGCGGTACTCCCGGTTCCATCCCCGGTAAAAACTGGATTGACGATCTATTTGGCGTTTTATAATGTCCAAAGATGTCTTTTCATGGATAGAGTTGAGTGCCTAAGGGTATAAAATGCAATTGACGGTTCAAAATGTCGCCGAGCTGCTCAATGTCTCGGAAAAGACAATATATCGCTGGATTAACGACCAGAACCTGCCGGGCTACCGGGTCAGCGGGCAATACCGGTTCAACCGCGCTGAGGTGCTCGAATGGGCCACGTCGCGCCGCATTAATGTGTCGCCCAAGATTTTTCAGGAACCGGAAAGCGCCGGGACGCCTCTGCCGTTGTTGAGCGAGGCGTTGGTGGCCGGGGGAATCCATTACCGGGTCGGCGGCACGGACAAGGAATCGGTTTTGCGCGCGGTTGTCGAGACGATGAAGTTGCCGGACGAGGTGGATCGGGAATTCCTCGTGCGGGTGTTGGTGGCGCGCGAGGCGCTCGCTTCGACCGGCATTGGCGAGGGAATTGCCATCCCGCATGTGCGGAATCCGATTGTGCTCCATGTGTCGCGGCCGATGGTCAGCTTGTGTTTTCTGGAAAAACCAGTCGAGTTCGGCGCGATTGACGGTCAACCGGTGTATGCCCTGTTCTCGCTGATCAGTCCGACGGTCCGGGGTCATCTGCATTTGCTGTCGCGGTTGGCGTATGCGTTGCGCGATGCCGGATGTAAAGCGGTGATCGCCCGCCAGGGAACGCGCGAGGAGATTCTCAACGAACTGCGGCGCGTGGAGGCCGCTCTGCCCGGCAAGGGGACGGTATAAGATGAATCTGTTGCTGGCGGCGGTCGCCATTTTGGTGGCGGGAGGGGTGGTCGCGTTGTGGCGTGACCGGGGGGGGCCGGTTGCGGCGGTGGCCGGCTGCGTCGTGGGTTTGGTGGGTGCGGGCCGGGTGTTGTGGACGGGCGCGACGGTCTCACTGCGGCTGCCGTGGAACGTGCCGTTCGGGTCGTTTTACGTCGAAGCCGACGCGTTGTCGGCGTTCTTCCTCCTGCCCATCTTCGGTTTGTCGGCGCTGGCGGCAATCTATGGCGGCGAATATCTCGCGCCGTGGCGCGGCAAGAAATCGCTCGGCGCAGCGTGGTTTTTCTTCAACCTGCTCGTTGCCAGCATGGCGATGGTCGTGCTGGCGCGCAACGGGGTGCTGTTCCTTGTCGCGTGGGAAGTGATGGCGCTGGCGTCGTTCTTCCTCGTGACATTCGAGGACGAACGCGATGACGTCCGCGCCGCCGGCTGGACGTATCTGGTGGCGACGCATCTCGGCACGGCGTTTCTGCTGGCGATGTTCATCCTGCTCGGACGCGAGAACGGCTCGCTCGATTTCAACCGGTTCACCGCCGGCAAGGCGGGGCTGGTGTTTGTGCTGGCGTTGATCGGCTTCGGCACGAAGGCCGGGTTTTGGCCGTTGCACGTCTGGTTGCCGGAAGCGCACCCGGCCGCGCCGAGTCATGTGTCGGCGTTGATGTCGGGCGTGATGATCAAAACCGGCATTTACGGGTTGCTGCGCGTGCTGACGCTGCTCGGCCCGCCGCCGGCATGGTGGGGCTGGACGTTGATCGGCGTCGGGCTGGTGTCGGCGCTGGTCGGCATCGTGTTTGCGCTGGCGCAACGTGACCTGAAACGATTGCTCGCCTACTCCAGCGTGGAAAACATCGGCATCATCACGTTGGGCATCGGCATCGGTCTGCTGGGAATGAGCACCGGGCTGCCGGTGCTGGCGGCGTTGGGATTTGCCGGCGCGTTGCTCCACGTGGTCAACCACGCGCTGTTCAAGGGACTGCTGTTTCTCGGCGCGGGCGCGGTGTTGCACGCGACCGGCACGCGCGACATCGAACATCTCGGCGGGCTGCTGAAGAAAATGCCGGCTACTGCCGTGACGTTTCTGGTCGGCGCAATCGCGATTTCGGGGTTACCGCCGCTGAACGGATTTATCAGCGAGTTTCTGATTTATCTCGGCGCGTTCAAGGGTGGGGTCAGCGCCAGCGCGGCGATTGCCGTGCCGCTGTTGGCGGTCATTACCGGGCTGGCGCTGATTGGCGGACTTGCCGCCGCGTGTTTCGCGAAGGCGTTCGGCGTGGTGTTTCTCGGCGAACCGCGCAGCGACCACGCCGCCCACGCGCACGAAGCGGGACCGGCAATGCGCGGGCCGATGTTGTTGCTGGCCAGCGGCTGCGCGGCGATTGGGTTGCTCAGTCCGTTGACGCTGGGCGTTCTCACGCCGGTCGTATCGGTGCTGACGCCTGCCGATGTGCTGTGGGAAGCGGCGCGTCCACTGACGATTATCAGCGGTGCCGGGATTGGCGTGCTGGTGTTGATTGGCGTGGTGGCGTTGGTGCGACGGCGGTTGCTGGCGGGCCGGTCGGTGGGGGAGACCGTCACGTGGGATTGCGGGTATGCCGCGCCGACGGCGCGGATGCAATACACCGGTTCGTCGTTTGCCCAGCCGCTGACGGAATTGTTCCGTCCGTTGCTGGGCACGCGCAAGAAGTTCACGCCGTTGGCCGGTTACTTTCCGGCGCCGACGACATTGACGACGGACACACCGGATGTTTCGCGGGAACGGGTTTACCGGCCGGTGTTCGGGCTGGTGGAAGCGGGTTTGAGCCGGCTGCGGTGGTTGCAGCACGGCAACGTCCAACTCTACGTGCTCTACATCGCGCTGACGCTGCTGGTGCTATTGGTCTGGAAACTGTCATGATGGCTTTCGTACACATATTGTTCGCGCTGGTGCTCGCGCCGCTGTTGCTCGGCGTGATCAACCGGACGAAAGCGCTGTTTGCCGGGCGCAACGGGCAACCGTTGTTGCAGTTGTACTACGACCTCGCCAAGCTGCTCCGCAAAGGCGCGGTGTATAGCCGGACGACGTCGTGGGTGTTCCGCGCCGGGCCAATCGCCGGGCTGGCGGCGGTGGTGGCGGCACTGGCGATTGTGCCGTTTGCGGGGACGGGCGCGCCGGTGAGTTTTGCCGGTGATCTGGTGTTGTTCGCGTATCTGTTCGGGCTGATGCGATTTTTTACCGTGATCGCGGCGCTGGATACCGGGTCGTCCTTTGAGGGGATGGGCGCGAGCCGGGAAGTGCAGTTCGCGGCGCTGGCCGAGCCGGTATTGTTTCTGGCGCTGGCGGCGTTGGCCCGACGAACCGGCAGCCTTTCACTGTCCGGCATTCTCGGCGCTGTCACACCGTCAGAGCCGGTTTGGGCGTTGGTCGCGGTGGCGTTGCTCGTGGTGTTGCTCGCCGAAAACGCGCGCATTCCGGTGGACGACCCGAACACGCACTTGGAACTGACGATGATCCACGAGGTGATGGTGCTCGACCACGGCGGGCCGGACTTCGCGTTCATTCTGTACGGCGCGGCGCTGAAGTTGTGGGTGCTCGGCGCGTTGTTGGTGGGCGTGGTGTTGCCGGGCGAAAACATTTTGCTTTCGTTGGTGGCGATGTTGGCGTTGGCGGTGGTGGTCGGCGTGATTGAGTCCACGATGGCCCGGTTGCGGTTGCTGCGTGTGCCGCAATTGCTCGTTGGGGCCGGGGCGCTGGCGGCGCTGGCGTTGATTTTGGTGATGCGATGAACTTGGAACTGGTGCTGATTCTCGTGGTGTTGACGAACCTGAAACTGCTCGGATCGAGCCGGCTCGGGTCGTCCATCCGGACGGTGGGAGTGCAGGGGTTGTTGCTGGGGTTGCTGCCGTTGGTGGCCGGGCATGATTTGACGGCGCGGGTCTGGTTGTTGGCGGCGGGCGGCGCGGTGATCAAGGGCGTGATGTTTCCGTGGATGTTGATGCGAGCGTTGCGCGATGCGGAGGTGCGGCGCGAAGTCGAGCCGTTCGTTGGGATGCTGACCTCGATTCTGATCGGCATCGTGGCGTTGGGGGCATCGTTCTGGCTGGGGCACCGGTTGCCGTTGCCGCGTCCGGCGGGGTCGCTGTTGCTGGTGCCGGTGGCGTTGTCGGCGATTTTGATGGGGCTGTTTCTGATTGTCAGCCGCCGCAAGGCTGTGAGTCAGGTGCTCGGATTTCTCGTGATGGAAAACGGGATTTATGTGTTCGGCGTCGGCGTGGTGCAGGAGACCTCGCTGCTGGTGGAACTGGGCGTGTTGCTGGATGTGTTCGTGGCGGTGTTTGTGATGGGGATCATCATTTTCCACATCAGCCGGGAGTTTGATCACATTGACACCGACCGGCTCTCGATGTTGAGGGACTGGAAGCCATGATGATTTTCGCGTTGGTTTTGGTGCCGGCTTTGGCGGGGGTGGCGGCGGTGGTGCTGCGACACGACCGGGCGCGGCGCGCGTTGCTGGTGTTGACGGCGCTGGCGCATGCAGGACTGACCGGCGCGGTGTGGGTGGTGTTGCCGGGGCCGATTTTTGGCGGCTGGCTGGCGTTGGACGCGCCGGCGCGGTTGTTCCTGAGCGTGACGAGCGTGTTGTTCCTCGCGGCGGCGGTGTACGCGGTCGGCTACCTGGCGCGCGAACCGCACGGGGCGGAGAAGGATTTCGAGGACGGCTCTCTGTTCACGAACGCGCCCGAAGCGGTGTTCACGGCGTGTTTGTTGTGGTTTCTGGCGGCGATGACACTCGTCACGGCAAGTCAACACTTTGGTCTGTTGTGGGTCGCCATTGAGGCGACGACGCTCGCGAGCGCGCCGCTGATTTATTTTCACCGGCATCACCGGTCGCTCGAAGCGACGTGGAAGTATCTTCTCATTTGCTCGGTCGGCATCGCGCTGGCGTTGCTCGGCAATTTCTTTCTCGTGGTGGCCGCCTCGACGCCGGAGGCCGCGCCGGTGCCGATGGTGCTCGGCGAGTTGACAGCGCGCGCGAGGCAACTGCACGGGCCGTGGTTGAAGGCGGCGTTCGTGTTTCTGTTGGTCGGTTACGGCACGAAGATGGGACTCGCGCCGCTGCACACGTGGTTGCCGGACGCGCACAGCGAATCGCCGTCGGTGATCTCGGCATTGTTGTCGGGGGCATTGTTGAACTGCGCGTTTCTCGGCATCTTGCGCGCGCATCAAGTCTGCGCCGCGGCCGGGCAGGCGGTGTTCGGGCAGGGGTTGCTCGTCGGGTTCGGGCTGATTTCGATGGCGGTGGCGGCGGTGTTCATCCTTGGTCAGGCCGATTACAAACGGCTGCTGGCGTACTCCAGCGTCGAACACATGGGCATCCTCGCGCTCGGCATCGGGCTGGGCGGGGCGGCGACGTTCGGCGCGATGCTGCACGCGGTGAACCATTCGCTGACGAAGGCCGCGTTGTTTCTCGTGGCCGGCAACATCCTTGCCGCCTACAGGACCAAATCCACCGCTGACGTGCGCGGCGTGGCGCGGCTGTTGCCGGTGTCGGGCGTGTTGTGGGTGGCCGGCTTCTTTGCGATTACCGGCTCGCCGCCGTTCGGGCCGTTCCTGAGCGAGTTCACGATTCTGAAAGCGGCGCTGGACCAGGGACGCGGTGCTGTGGCGGTGGCGTATTTGGCGTTGCTCGCGTTGGTGTTCATCGGCATGGCCACGGTCGTGTTGCGCATGGCGCAGGGCGAATCGGGTCGCGCGACACAGCGCGAACCGTGGCTCGCGGTGTTCCCGCCGGCGGCGTTGGCGGCGACGGTGTTGGTGCTCGGTGTGTACGTGCCGCCGGCGCTGGGCCGCGCGTTGCAGGAGGCGGCGCAGGCCGTGGGAGGGTTCTGATGGTGACCGGCATCCAACCACTCGCACCGGCAGCGTTCCGCGACGCGATTCTCGGCGGCAGCGCGCGGCTTGCGGCGTTGTTTGGCGACGGGTCAAAATTGTTGGCTGTGCTCGCCGACGGCCATGCCGGGACGATCTCAGTTCTGGCGACGGAAGTCAGCCGGGAATATCCGGCGCTGACGCCGGAGTTGCCGGCGGCGCACTGGTTTGAGCGGGAAATCTTCGAGCAGACCGGCATTGTGCCGCGCGGCCATCCGTGGTTGAAGCCGGTCCGCAAACGCGCCGATGCGACCGGGTTTTACCGGATCGAAGGCGAGGAAATCCACGAGGTCGCCGTCGGCCCGGTCCATGCCGGCATCATCGAGCCGGGGCATTTCCGATTTCAATGCCACGGCGAGGACGTGTTCCATCTGGAGATTGCGCTCGGCTACCAACATCGCGGCGTCGAGCGCGCGCTCGTTGGCGGGCCGAACAAGCGGACGATTCATTACATGGAAACGCTCGCGGGCGACACCACGATCGGGCACACGACGGCGTATTGTGAGGTAGTGGAATCGCTCGCGGGTGTGGCGGTGCCGGCGCGCGCGCAGGCGTTACGCGGGATTGCGTTGGAACTGGAGCGGCTCGCCAATCATACCGGCGATCTCGGCGCGTTGGCAGGCGATGTCGGCTATCTGCCGACGATGTCGTACTGTGGCCGGATTCGCGGTGATTTTCTGAACATGACCGCGCTGCTCTGCGGGAGCCGGTTCGGACGCGGCTTGGTGCGGTCCGGCGGGGTGGCATTTGATCTCGACGCCGCGCGAGCCGCGGAATTGGATCGGCGCGTCGAACAGGGCTTGCGCGATGTGACGGTGGCGGCCGACCTGCTCTGGAACACATCGTCGGTGCGGGCGCGGTTTGAGGGCACGGGCACTCTCACCGCGCAGGCGTGTCTGGACCTCGGCCTTGTCGGCCCGGCAGCGCGCGCCTGCGGCGTCGAACGCGACGTGCGGCACGAGTTTCCGTCGGGCATTTACCGGTTCTTTCAGGTGCCGGTCTCGACGTGGCATACCGGCGACGTGTTTGCGCGGGCGTTTGTGCGGTGGCTGGAGATTCAGCGGTCGGTGGCGTTCATCCGCGATCAACTGAAGTCGTTGCCGGCCGGCAAGACGCGGGTCGAGATGAAACCGCTTGCGCCGAACGCGGCGGCAGTCGCGCTGGTCGAAGGCTGGCGCGGGGAAATCTGTCACGTGGCGTTGACGGATGCGCAGGGCCGATTTGCCCGGTACAAGGTGGTTGATCCGTCCTTCCACAACTGGTTTGGCCTGGCGCTGGCGTTGCGCGGCCAGCAGATTTCCGATTTCCCGTTGTGCAACAAGAGCTTCAACCTGTCGTATTGCGGACACGATTTGTGAGGTCACGATGCTGAAAGCCACACTCGCCCGTCTTCAACAAGGTCACCGGACCGTGTCGTTTCCGAAGGGAACGCCGACGTTGCCGGACCGGTTTCGCGGGATGCCGGTCGTGGATCGCTCGAAATGCCTGGACGGTTGTCGCGAGTGCATGGAAGCTTGTCCGACGGATGCGATCACCACAGACAGACTTGACCTCGGTCGTTGCCTCTTCTGCGCGGAGTGCGTGGCCGCCTGTCCGCAGGGCGCGATTGGCTTGACACAGGATTACCGGCTGGCGGCCAATCGGCGCGAGGATTTGGTGTTGCCGGAGTTCAAGCTGGCGCGGGCGCTCGACGAGAAGGCGCGGAAGCTGTTTGGCCGCTCGTTGAAGCTCCGGCAAGTCAGCGCCGGCGGGTGCAACGCGTGCGAAGCGGATGTGAACGTGCTCACCACCGTGGTCTTTGATCTGGGCCGGTTCGGGATTCAGTTCGTTGCCTCGCCGCGTCACGCGGACGGATTGCTCATCACCGGGCCGGTGACCGGGAACATGAAGTTGGCGCTGGAGAAAACGTATGCCGCCGTGCCGGCGCCGAAGCTGGTGATTGCCGTCGGCGCGTGCGCGATCAGCGGCGGGCCGTACATTGACCATCCTGAGCAACACGATGGCGCGAGCAGCGTGGTGCCGGTGGATTTGTTTGTGCCCGGTTGTCCGCCGCATCCGCTGACGATTTTGGACGGGTTGTTGCGGTTGCTGGAGCGGGTTTGACGGTGACCGGTCGTCGTAGTAAACACCGGGGCAACATGAATTCCGGGCGACCATTGAGTTTCAGCGGGGTGGTGCCGTCGTTGGCGCAAGTGGCCGATTTCGGGCCGCCGCGCAGCGAAGTGGGCGTGGGCTGTCTGATGCCGTGGCACGGCAAGCTCTACGTGCTCAATTACGTTTCCCATCGCAAGAAATCCGGCACGGGCACCGGACTGCGGGTGATTGACGAAAACTTCCAGATGACCCGACACCCGGCGGCGGTGGACGGCACGTATGCCAACCGGATGGTGCATGACGAGTCCCGGCAGTTGATCATCGGGCCGCATGTGATTGACACGCAGCACCACGTCCGCACCGTGCCGGAACTCGTGGACATCCGGCTGTGCGGCACGGCCCGGCATCTGACCGACCCCGGCAACCTCGTGTACATGCTGGGCATGGAAGGCGAACTGTTCGAATTGAACCCGCAGACGCTGGCCTGCCGGCAGATTGCCGATTTGCAGAAGGTTCTCAACACCGAAGGCGAAGGCCGGGTGCATTTCAAGGATGCGTTCACCGCCTGTGGCCGGTTGGTCGTCTGCAGTAACGAGTACGACGAGCAGGACTTTCTCGGCAAGCGCGCCCAGGGCCGGCTGGCCGAATTTGACGGGAAAAAATGGACGGTGCTCGAAACGAAACCATTTGTGGCCATCCACAGTCTCGGCTCGTTTGGCAACACCATCTTCGCCACCGGCTGGGACCGGGCGTCGGCGATGCTGAAAGTGTTCACGCAAGCCGACGGCCAATGGCGCACCTACCGGCTGCCGAAAGCGAGCCACACGTTCGACCACAAATGGGCCACCGAATGGCCGCGCCTCCGGGCGGTCGAACATGAACGGCTGTTGATGGATCTTCACGGGATGTTCTACGAACTGTCCCCGTGGGCGTACGGCAACCGCGTCTGGGGCCTCCGACCCATCTCCACGCATCTCTGGGTTCACGCCGATTTCTGTTCGTGGAAGGGGCTGCTCGTCATCGGCGCCGACAACGCCAGCCACGAAGGCGGCCACAACGTCCTCTGCGCCGAACCACAATCCGCGCTCTGGTTTGGGAAGACCGACGACCTCTGGAAACTCGGCAAACCCAAAGGCTGGGGCGGCCCGTGGTGGGAAGACAAAGTCCAGGCCGGTATGCCTTCCGATCCGTATTTGATGACCGGCTTCGACCAGAAATGCCTGCACCTGACGCACGACGCGAAGCAACCGGTCAAGTTCACCGTCGAGGTGGATTTCTGCGGCCATGGCGCGTGGCAGACGTACGCGACCATCACCGTCCCGGCGCGCGGGTACCGGCACCACGAATTCCCGTCGGGGTTCAGCGCCCACTGGATCCGCGTCACGGCCAGCCGGTCGTGCGTGGCGACCGCCCAGTTGCACTACACCTGATCCGCGTTGCCGGGGACTTCCAGCTTGATCAAGCGGAAGGAAAACAACGTTTCCTGCCACGCGAGGATCGTGGCCGCCAACACGCTGGCCATGCCGGCGCAGAACAAAATCACCGGCACCCAGACCGAGAGACCGAGCCGGACCAGCGCCACCGAGAACGAACAGACCACAAACAGCCCGACCGCGGCGTAGTAAAACAGCACGGCGTTGCGCAGCAGTTTCCCCCGCCGGAACAAATCCGGGATCTGCAAGTCGAGCACCCGCATCCGCGCGGCATCGCCCGGCGCGAGCGGCGCGGGGCGTTCGTGGAATTGGCGGGCTTCGGCGGCGAACGCCCGGATGCGGTCCACCACCCGGGCGTATTTGTTGCTCAACGTCAACAGCATCAACCCGCACGCCGAGATCATCACGGCCGGGCTGACCATCTGCACGATCAACTGCGCGGCTGTCGGTTCCATGCCGGCCAGCCTAACGAATCGGCCCCGGCATTGCCAAGCGCCAAGAAATCGCAGTAACATACCCGCATGAGCAATTCAGGCATCGCCCATTGCCGGCTGTACGGATTCATTGACACCGGCTATCTGCGCGGCCGCGATCCGGCGGCACTGACCCGGCAACTCATTGCTGGCGGCGTGGACCTCATTCAGGTCCGGGCCAAAAACGAGCGACAATCGAAACGGCTCGCGCTGGCCAGGGCGGTGATCGGCGCGGCCGGCAGCGTGCCGGTGATTGTGAACGACGACATCGAGACGGCGTACAAAGCCGGCGCGGCCGGCGTGCATTTGGGGCAGGAGGATTGGGCCGCCCTGCCCCCGGCCGAACGGCTGGCAAAACTCGTCGGACTGGAAATCCTCGGCATCAGCACCCATTCGTTGACGCAGGCGATGCAAGCCGAGCGCGACGGCGCAAACTATATCGGCGTCGGCCCCGTCTTTGCCACCGGCACGAAGCCGCAGACGCCGCCCGTCGGCGTGGAGTTGGTGCGGCAAGTGGCGAGTCGGGTGCACATCCCCTTTTTTGCCATCGGCGGGATCACACTGGACAACCTCGACCAGGTTCTCGCCGCCGGCGCGACACGCGTGGCGGTGGTCTCGGCCATCCTCAACGCGCCGGACGTCACCGCAGCGGCCCGGCAGTTTCGCGAAAAGTTATGACGACTTGGGAGATTTTGCTGCTGGCGGTGAGTCTGGCGATGGACGCGCTGGCGGTGGCGCTGGCGGCAAGCGCCGCCGGGTACACCGCCCAACTGCGGCCGGCGGTGCGGTTGGCGTTTCACTTTGGGTGGTTCCAGTTCATGATGCCGGTGCTGGGTTGGTGGACGGGCCGGGAACTTGCCGGGTGGGTCGCGGACTACGACCATTGGGTGGCGTTCCTGCTGTTGGCCGGCGTGGGCGCGCACATGTTGTGGGAGGCACGCGACGCGAACCGTGAACCATTGACGACGGATCCGACGAAGGGGATGCGACTGGTGGCGTTGAGCGTGGCGACGAGCCTCGACGCGCTGGCGGTCGGGATGAGCCTGGCCCTGGTCGGCGTGGCGATTTGGTATCCGAGCGCGGTGATCGGGTTGGTGACTGGCACGCTGGCGTTGGTGGCGATTCAACTCGGCAACCGGCTGCGCGGCCGGTGGGGCCGGTCGCTGGACGCGGTGGGCGGACTCATCCTGATCGGCATCGGCGTGAAGATTGTGGTCGAGCATTTGCGGCATTGACCCCGCCGGGCGGGCCGACTACAAATCCAGCCATGAGCATGTTGATTACCGGTTCGATTGCGCTGGACACGGTGAAAACCCAACTGGAGGAACACGCCGACTTGCTCGGCGGTTCGGCCAGTTACGGGGCGATTGCCGGGAGCTTTTTCACCGACGTGCACCTGGTCGGCATCGTCGGCGAAGATTTTCCCCAGCGGTACCTCGATCTCTACCGGAAACACCGCGTCAATCTCGACGGCCTGCAGGTGGTGCCGGGCAAAACCTTCCGCTGGCACGGCGAGTACGAGTGGGACATGAACGAGCGCCGGACGCTGTCGGTCGCGCTGAACGTTTTCGAGCATTTCGAGCCGCAGCTGCCGGCGAGTTATCGCCGGCTGCCGTATGTGTTTCTCGCCAACATCGCGCCGCAACTCCAGTTGCACGTGCTGGCGCAGATGGAGCGGGCCAAGTTCATTGTGGCCGACACGATGGACTTGTGGATCGAAACGGCGCGCGAGCCGTTGCTGGAGTTGTTGCGGCAGGTGGACTGCCTCGTCCTCAACGAAAGCGAGGCGCGGCAGTTCACGAAGGAAACAAGCCTCATCAAAGCCGGACGCAAGATTCTGCAATGGGGACCGCGCTACGCCGTGGTCAAGAAGGGCGAGCACGGCTGCCTGCTGTTTGGCGCTGATTTCTTTTTCAGCGCCCCGGCGTATCCGTTGGAGGACATTCACGACCCGACCGGGGCGGGCGATTGTTTTGCCGGGGCGTTGACCGGGTATCTGGCCAGCCGCGACCGGGTGGATCATGACACGTTGCGCAAGGCGGTCATCTACGGCAGCGCGGTTGCAAGTTTCAATGTCGAAGCGTTCAGCCTCGGCCGGTTGCAGACGCTGACCCGGCAAGACATTGAGCACCGGTATCAATTGTTTAAACTGATGAGCCACTTCGAGATCGGTTGACCTTGTCGGTTTTATCCTCTCATCCGTCAAAATCACGAATCTACCGGAATAATGTAATACCTGTTGCATTATTCCGGTAGATTTTTGGCGGGGCGGGGTGTGGTTTTGAGGGTTTGACGAGCGCCTGGGAGAAACGGTAAGGTCAGCAAAATTTTTTGCAGGGATACGACAATGAATGCTCAAACCCGATTCGATCTGACCCAGGCCGACATCCCGACGCACTGGTATAATTTGGCGGCGGATTTCCCCAAACCGTTGCCGCCTCCGTTGCATCCGGGCACGAAACAACCGGTCACCCCGGAGTTGATGACCGCCATCTTTCCGGAAAACCTCGTGATGCAGGAAATGACGCTGGAACGCTACGTCGAAATCCCCGCGCCGGTGCGGGAGATTTATGCGTTGTGGCGGCCGACGCCGTTGTTGCGGGCCGTCCGCTTCGAGCGGGCGCTCCAGACGCCGGCGCACATCTATTATAAGTATGAGGGCGTCAGCCCCGCCGGCAGTCATAAACCGAACACCGCCGTCGCGCAGGCCTATTACAACAAACAGGCCGGCACCAAACGGCTCGCCACCGAGACCGGCGCGGGCCAGTGGGGTTCGTCCCTGGCGTTGGCCTGCCGGTTGTTCGGGTTGGACTGCACGGTGTATATGGTGCGGGTCAGCTTCGACCAGAAACCGTACCGGAAACTGATGATGCAGACCTGGGGCGCGGAAGTGTTCAGCAGCCCCAGCGAGAAAACTGAGTTCGGCCGGAAACTGCTCGCCGGGAATCCGAAACATCCCGGCAGCCTCGGCATTGCCATCAGCGAGGCACTGGAGGACACCGGCAAACATCCCGGCACGAAGTATTCGCTCGGCAGCGTGTTGAACCACGTTTGCCTGCATCAATCAGTCATCGGCGAGGAAACGATCAAACAAATGGCGCTGGCCGGCGAGGCGCCGGATGTGGTGATTGGGTGTGTCGGCGGCGGCAGCAATTTTGCCGGGATCGCATTCCCGTACATCCGGGAGAACCTGAAAGCCGGCAAGAAATGCCGGATTGTGGCGGTCGAGCCGCGGTCGTGCGCCTCGCTGACGCGGGGCAAACTCCGGTATGACTTCGGCGACACGGCGCAGATGACGCCGTTGTTGTGGATGTACACGTTGGGGCACGATTTCGTGCCGCCGAGTATTCATGCCGGGGGGTTGCGGTACCACGGCATGGCGCCGATGGTCAGCCACGCGTACGATCTCGGGTTGATCGAGGCGGTGGCGTATCCGCAAACGAAAGTGTTCGAGGCGGCCGTGCAATTCGCGCGGACCGAAGGCATCGTGCCCGCGCCGGAGTCGGCGCACGCTGTCCGGGCGGCGCTCGAAGAAGCGCTTCAGGCCCGGCAGGAAGGCAGGAAACGGGTGATTGTGTTCAACCTCTCCGGTCACGGGATGTTGGACCTGCCGTCGTACGACGCCTATCTCGCGGGGAGATTGAAAGATGAATAAGAAATTACGAGTGGTGCTGGTCGGCTGCGGTGGCATTAGCGGGGGCTGGTTCAAGTCCGCCCTGGCCAACCCGGCCGTGGAGATGGTCGGGCTGGTGGATGTGCGGGAGGAAGCCGCGCGGAAACGCGCCGCGGAGTTTGGGCTGACCGGGGCGGTGATCGGCACGGATCTGGTGGCCGTGTTGCGTCAGGTGCAACCGGACATTGTCTTTGATTGCACCGTCCCGGAAGCGCACGCGACCGTGGCGACGACAGCGTTGAGCCATGGCTGCCATGTGTTGAGTGAGAAACCGCTGGCGGATTCGATGGCCAACGCGCGCCGGGTGCTCGCGGCGGCGCAGCAGGCCGGCAAGCTCTTCGCGGTGATGCAGAACCGCCGGTACCTCAAGCCGATCCGGCGGCTCCGGGCGTTTCTGGACAGCGGGGCCATCGGCCCGGTGACGACGGTGAATTGTGATTTCTACCTCGGCGCTCATTTCGGCGGGTTCCGCGAGAAGATGAAGCATGTGTTGTTGCTGGACATGGCGATCCACACGTTCGACGCCGCCCGCTTCATCAGCGGCGCCGATCCGGTGGCCGTGTACTGCAAGGAGTGGAATCCCGCGGGCTCCTGGTTCGCCCACGATGCCTCGGCGGTGGCGATTTTTGAGATGACCGGCGGCCTTGTGTTCACCTACCGGGGCAGTTGGTGCGCGGAAGGGTTGAACACCTCGTGGGAAAGCGATTGGCGCGTCATCGGAACGAAAGGCTCGGTCCGGTGGGACGGCGGCGACGGACTCCAGGCGGAAGCGGTCGCAAAAATGACCGGACAGAGAGCGGAACTGGCAAAAGTTGAAATACCGGAGATTGACTCTGCCGGCAAGGTGGGCGGGCACCGGGGGTGCATCAACGAGTTCATCCACTGCGTCCAAACCGGCACGGTGCCGGAGACGGTGGGCACAGACAACATCAAGAGCCTGGCCATGGTGTTCGGCGCGATCGAGAGCGCCGCGACCGGCCGGCGCGTGGAGATCCAACTATGAAAACGAATCCGCTGAACCGTATTCGCATCGGCACGTTGGCCGGTCAAGGCGCGCAGACACCGGAGTACATCCGACAAATCCTGCCGCACGGATTTGAGAGTTTTCAGATCAACTTCTGGAAGAACATCCCGGCAGACGTGGATCTGAAAAAGCTGGCCCGGGAAGTCAACGACGTATTAGCCGCCGATGGCCGGAGCGCGGTGGTCAGTTCGCTCGGCATGTTCGGCAACCCGCTCGTGGACCGGAACACGGCGAAGGACTGGGCGCGGCTGATTGATGCCTGCGAGTTGTTTGGCTGCGATCTGGTGTGCGGGTTTGCCGGGCGGATTGTGGACAAACCGGTGCCGGACTCCATGAAACAGTTCAAAAAAGTGTTCGGCCCGCTGGCAAAACGCGCCGCCGACCGGGGCGTGCGGCTGGCGTTTGAGAACTGCGACATGGGCGGCGATTGGAAACGCGGCGATTGGAACATCGCCAACGCGCCGACGGCGTGGGAAATGATGTTCCATGAAGTACCGGCCCAGAACCTCGGCCTCGAATGGGAACCGTGCCACCAGATGGTCAGCCTGATTGACCCCATCGCCCAGTTGCGGCAGTGGGCGCCGAAGGTGTTCCATGTCCACGGCAAGGACGCGACGGTGGACTGGGCGCAGTTGCGGAAGACCGGCCTGCGCGGCGGCAAACCGTGGGTCTGGCACCGGACGCCCGGCTTCGGCGATTCCAATTGGGCCGACATCATCAGCATCCTCCGCATGAACAACTTTACCGGCTCGATTGACATCGAAGGCTGGCACGACCCGGTCTACCGGGGCGAGTTGGAGATGACCGGTCAGGTGCGCGCGCTGCATTACCTGAAAGAATGCCGCGGCGGCGCTGCGTACATCCCCAACCCGCAATAAAACGCCTTGCGCCCTGATGCCGCGGTAAATAGCATAAGCCAGCGGTGCCGCGGTGCTAACGATCGAAGAAAGGAACACGACGAATGACAACCACAGAAACTTTGCGCACTCTGCCCGGTGATGATGTCCGGCAGATCATGTGGCGGTTTGCCGACCGCTTTGACGTGCAGATGCTCGTGCAGGGCGCGCGCAGCGTCGCGCGCGGGCCGGTTGCCCGGCTCGTCGCCGAAGGCGAACGCAATTCCCACGATTGGACCGAACGGAAGGCGACCTTGCTCAAGGCGTTCGATGAGGCCGGGCTGACCGGCGCATTCATGGACCCCGAACACGGCGGCGTGGTGGCGGGGCCGAAGAATCTGTTGTTGTCGTTGATTGTGTTTGAGCTGTCGTGGGTGGATGCGGGCGCGGCGACCAGCTGCATGGCCGGCGACCTCGCGCTCTCGCCCATCCACGAATGCGGCACGCCCGAACAACGCGATTTCTACCTGAACGCGGCGTGTCCGAAACCCGGCCACAAACCCTGGCGCGGGGCGTTTGCGTTGACCGAGCCGCTGCCGTACGTCGGCGTCGAGACCGGGATGCTCGCCGGCAAGGTGCGCGTCGCGGAATGGAAAGAGGGCCAGGAGCCGATCCTGCAGGTGGACAAGCGGGGCCGGTTCATCACGAACATGGGCTTCGCCAACTTCGTGACGGCGGCGGTGGACACGGCGGACCCGAAGATCAAGTCGAGTTGCATGATCATTCTCCACGAGGACGATCCCGGCGTGTGGGACCGCGGGACGCCGACGAAAAAACTGGTGCACCAGCTCTCCTCGACGTGCGATCCGGTGCTCAGTCTGAAGGTGCCGGCCAGCCGGATCATCGGCGGGTACACGATCAAAGACGGCGTGATCGTCCCCAACCTGAGCCACGGCGAGATCATTGAAAAGGTGTTCAGCCACACCCGCGTGACGGTGGCGGCGATGACGGCGGCGAAATTGTTGTCGGCGGTCGAGCCGATCATCCGCTATCAGCGCGGCCGGTTCCGCGGCGGCGAAGCGGCGCAGCCGGGGTCGCCCCGGTACGATCTCGGCCTGCAGATGAAGGAAGACGCGCTGCACCGGTTGGTGGACATCTGGGCGACCGGCGAAGCGGCGGCGTCGCTGGCGTTTGAGGCCGCGCGGGTGTTTGACGCGCTGGATTCGTTGACGAAAGAGAAGGACCGGATTTTCGCGGAACGAAAAATCACCGGCGGGCGCGCCACGATGAAAGCGCTGGCGGCCATTGAGAAGGACGCGATCGAGTGGCTCCGGTTGGGCAACCTGCCGGAAGCGCAGCGCAGCGAACGATATGAGGCGTTCCAGAATGACCCGCTGGTGCGGTACTGGCTGTTGGCGACGCAGGCCAACGTGCTCTGCCCGGCCTGCAAACTCTGGAACACCGGCCACGGCGCGAACATGATGCGCGAGGCGGTCAGCCTGATGGGCGGCTACGGCATCACCGAGGATTGCCCCGGTTTCCTCGGCCAGAAATGGATGGACGCCCAACTCGAAGCCACCTACGAAGGGCCGGAAGCCGTCCAACGCCGGCAGTTGTCGGTGACGATGACCAATGAGTTGTTCCTCGCGCAGTTTAAGAACTGGGCTGCGGCGATGCGCCGCATCGCCAGCGACCGGCCCGGCACGGGCGCGTGCACGTTGGCGACGGCGATGCAGTTGTGGCTCTGGACGCTCGACCACCTGCAAAACGCCGAGGACGCCGCCGGCCGCAAACTCTACCAGAGCAACCGGCAGGGCGTGACGTTCGCGCTGGCCGACGCGCTGTGCTGGCTCTTGGGCGCGCGCCAGTTCATCCTCGACGTGCGCGAACTCGAAGCCAAAGGCCCGGCGAATCCAACGGTGGCCGAAGGGTTGCCGGGGTTGCTGCAGTTTTTCACCGACCTCTGCCACGTGCAGAGCGCCCGCGCCGCCGGCGAAGTCGGCCGGGTGTGCGCGGAGCTGGTGTTCGGCTACAACCGGCATCCCGCGTGGGACGATGCCAGTTGCGCGGCCTGTTTCGCCGCGGACGACCTCGATGCGTTGGAAGGGATGATCCCCGGCCTCGCCGGCGCGGCGCGCACGTACAGCGACGTGACCGAGACCGGTCAACAACACCCAGCCAAAGCCGGTCCGTGCGTGTGTTTCGATGGCCTGGCGGATTTCACCCAATTGCGGTTGCGCCTCGACGGCTGCCTGACCGGCGCCCGCCTCGCCAAAGACCGCGCCGCCGAAGCCGTGACCAAAGTAATGATCCCCGAAGCGCTCGATTACCCGTTGTAAGTTGAGTCGCCATGGTGACGCGCCGACAAATCCAGGCCTACGCGCAAGAAGTGGCCCGGCGGTTCAAGCCGGAGCGGATCATCCTGTTCGGCTCCTACGCGTACGGCAAACCCACGCCGGATTCCGACGTGGATTTACTGGTCGTGATGCCCTTTCGCGGTCGTCCCGTGGACAAAATCGTGCAAATCCAGATGACGGTACGCCCGTCCTTCCCGCTCGATTTGCTTCTGCACACACCGCAGGAGATTCGGCGCCGAATCGGTTGGGGGGATTGCTTTCTGAAAGAGATCACAACAAAAGGGCGGGTGCTCTATGAATCCACCAACCAGTAAGTGGATTGAAAAAGCCGAGGAAGATTTTGCGGCCGCTGTCGTTCTGAGCCGGCGGCGAAAACCGGTGATGCCCGGCGTGGTTTGTTTTCATTGTCAGCAGTGCGCCGAGAAATACCTGAAGGGCCGGCTGTGCGAAGCCGGTATTGAATTTCCCAAGACGCACAACCTCAACTCACTGCTGGACCTCGTCTTGCCGGTCGAACCGTTGTGGGAGTCGCTGCGGCCCGCGTTGCTGCGCCTTGGGGTGTATGCCGTTTGGTACCGTTATCCGGGACAGCAAGCCACCCTCACCGAGGCGAAGGAAGTGCTTGAGCTGTGCCGCATCATCCGCAGCCACGCCCGGCAAAGCCTCGGACTCGACAAGCCGCCGCAACCGCCGTTGCGCGTCCGCGAGAAACCAGCACGGTACCGGGTCAAGAGGCAAAAGAAATGAGCGAACGGCAGCAGATGGACGTGGACATTGTCTGCGTCGGGTTCGGGCCGGCCACGGGCGGGTTTTTGACGACGCTCGCCCGGCAATTGCCGCTGCCGGACGGCACGGTGCCGCAGGTGATCTGCTACGAACGCGCCGATGACATCGGGTTTGGCGTGTCCGGCGTCGTGACCCGCGGCCGCGGCATCCGCGCGACCTTCCCGGATTTCGATTTGGCGCAAATCCCCATGACCGCCCCGGTCGGCGAGGAACACGTGCTTTACCTGCTCGACCCGGTCGGCGCGAGCCGGCGGCCGGCAACATTGCGGTTGGCGGACAAAGTGCTGAAGCCGTTCGCCAAACATTATGCTTTCGAGTTGCCGTACATCCCGCCGTACCTTCGCAAACACGGCGGGTTCGTCACGTCCATCGGCCAGTTCAACCAATGGGTCGGCGCGCAGTTGATGGCCAGCGGCACCGTCCAAATCTGGCCGGGCACGCCCGCTGCCGCGCCGCTCCTCGAAGGCGACAAGGTTACCGGCGTGCGGCTGGTAGATCAGGCCGGTGCGCCCGGCATGGACATCAAAGCGGCGCTCACGGTGGTCGGCGACGGCCCGGTCGGTCCGGTCGGCCGTCAATTGGATGAACATTTCGGAATGCCGGCACACCATCACAAGCACGACTACGCCATCGGCATGAAGTTCGTCGTGAACCTGCCGGAGGGTTGTCCGCTGAAGCCGGGCACGGTGCTGCACACGCTCGGCTACCCGGAGCCGGAGATTTTCGGATTCCTCTACGTTTATCCCGACAACGTGGCGTCGCTCGGCATTTTTGTGCCGTCGTGGTTCGACACGCCGGTCCGCACGGCCTACCGGTATTTGCAGCACTGGATGCTGCATCCGTACCTCTGGCGGTACCTCAATGGCGGCACGCTCCGCTCGTGGGGCGCGAAAACGCTCGGCGAATCCGGCCGGCGCGGCGAGCCGTATCTGGCCGGCAACGGCTACGCGCGCATCGGCGAAGGGTCCGGCAGCACCAACGTGCTGACCGGCAGCGGCGTGGACGAGGCGTGGACGACCGGCGTGTTGCTGGGCGAGGCGGTCCTGGAGTTGCTCAAAGAGAAGAAACCGTTCACGAAAGAAAATCTCGAAGCGACCTACGTGAAACGGCGCCGGGAGAGTTGGGTGGAGAAGGAAAGCCGGGCGGCGGAACGCGCGCGCGACGGTTTTCACCGGGGCATGGTCACCGGCCTGATTGGCATGGCGCTGGCCGGGGCGACCGGCGGCAAGTTGCACGCGCCGGTCCAGCCGCGGCCGCCGCGCGAGCACACGCCGAGCTTGGCCGAGTTTTATCGTGGACGGATTCCGTTGGCGGAAGTGCAGAAGATCCGGCAGGAATGCGCGGCCCGGGGCGTCAGCGCGCACAACGCGTTGATGGACCGGGTCGGCTGGCCGCCGATTCCGTTCGACGGCAAGCTGCTCGTGTCGCATCAGGACGCGTTGTTGCTGGGCGGCAAGGTGCAGGCGCCGGCCGGCTACGCCGATCACGTGGTGTTTCTCTATCCGGAACTTTGCGAGAAATGCGGCACAAAGATTTGCGTCGAGGTCTGTTCCGGTCAGGCGATCACGCCCGGCGAGAAAGGCGTGCCGGTGTTCGACCGCGAGAAATGCGTCCACTGCGGCGTCTGCATGTGGAATTGCGCGACGCCCGATCCGCAGAACCCCGAGCGCACGGTGCTGCAATTCAATGCCGCCCCCGGCGGCCTGCATTCGGCGGAGAACTAACTCTTGCTCCCCGGCTCTTGCTCTTACTCATGCTCCGGCTCATAATCTGCCGGGCATGGGAACGGGCTTTGACCACGAGAAATTGAAGGTTTACCAAGAGTCCGTCGCGTTCGTGGCGTGGGCGGATGGCATCCTCCAGCGTTGTCCGGACAAGGCGGCAGTCAAAGATCAACTCGACCGCGCCTCGACGAGCATTCCCTTGAACATTGCCGCGGGCAACGGCAAGTGGTCGAGCCGGGATTGTTTCGATGTTGTGCGGGTTGATCGAGGCGGTGAGCAACCGGGTGGGTGAGGAGCCGGGGTTGTATCAGGTGGAGCAGGAGCAAGAGAAAGAGTGACGAGCAAGAATCAATGAGTGAAGACTTCAAATCCGGGTTTGCGGTGCTTGTGGGGCGGACGAACGTGGGGAAATCCACGTTGTTAAATGCTCTGGTCGGCACGAAGATCGCCATCGTCACCCCCCGGCCGCAGACGACCCGCGACACCTATCACGGAATCGTCAACCGACCGGAGGGGCAGATCGTGTTTGTGGACACGCCGGGCTTTTTCAAAACCCAGCCCAGCCGGCTCGTCCACAACCTCCATCACCGGGTGCGCGACGCGTTGGAGGGGATTGACGTCGTGGTGCACGTCGTGGACCCGACACGGAGCATCGGGCCGGAAGACCGGATGGTCTGCGAAATGGTCGGGCACGTGACGCAGCCGAAGATTCTTTGTCTGAACAAACTCGACCGGTCGGAGCGGCCGTTCCGGCAGGATTGGCTCGAGCGGGGGCCGCAATACGCCGCGACGGTCGAGGTGTCGGCGCTGCAAGGGAAGAACATCGAGCTGTTGGTGCAGGCGATTCTCCGCCATCTGCCGGTCGGGCCGGCCCATTATCCCGCAGGACAGGTCACCAACGTCACGAATGAGTTTTGGATCGGCGAGATCATCCGCGAAAAGATTTTTCTGCTGACCGGCCAGGAGTTGCCGTACACGGCCACCGTGCAGGTCGAACGGGTCGAAGACCGCCAGACCAAACAGGGCGAGCCGCTGCTGTACGTCCAGGCGGCGGTGTTGACGACGGATGAGCGGCATCAACGGATGTTGATCGGCGCGGGCGGGCGGAAGATTCGGGACATCGGCGCGGCGGCCCGGCACGAGTTGGAAGTGGCGATGAACAAGAAAGTTTTCCTCGACCTGGCGGTGCTGGTGGACCAAGATTGGGTCGAGCGATTGCGATGAGCGATCACCCCATGCGGTTTGATGTCAGCCTGCTCGGCGATCAGGATGTGTATCTGTTCAACGAGGGCAGCCATGTCCGGCTGTACGACAAGCTCGGCGCGCATCCGCTGGTCCGTGACGGCGTGGCCGGGACGTATTTTGCGGTGTGGGCGCCGAACGCGCAGCAGGTATTTGTGATCGGCGATTTCAACCGCTGGGATCGGGCGGCCCATCCGCTGCGGCCGCGCGGCTACTCCGGTGTCTGGGAAGGATTCATCCCCGGTGTCGCGCCGGGCGCGAAATACAAGTACTACATCGTCTCGCGCTACCACGGCTACCGGGTGGAGAAAGCGGACCCGTTTGGATTCTGGCACGAGGTGCCGCCGCAGACGGCGTCCGTGGTCTGGAACCTCGATCACAACTGGAACGACGCCGCATGGATGGCGAGCCGCGCCCAACGCAACCGGCACGACGCGCCGGTGTCCATCTACGAAATGCATCTCGGCTCGTGGCGGCGGGTGCCGGAGGAAGGCAACCGGCCGCTGACGTACCGGGAACTGGCGGCGCAGTTGCCGTCTTACGTGAAGGAGCTGGGGTTCACGCATGTCGAGTTCATGCCGGTCATGCACTGGCCGTTTGAAGGGTCGTGGGGTTATCAGCTCACCGGCTACTTCGCGCCGCAGAGCCGGTACGGCACGCCGGAGGATTTCGCGTTTCTGGTGGACACGCTGCATCAGGCCGGGATCGGCGTGATCCTCGACTGGGTGCCGTCGCATTTCCCCACCGACGAGCACGGGCTGGCGTTCTTTGACGGCACCCATCTGTTCGAGCACGCCGACCCGCGCAAGGGGTTTCATCCGGACTGGAAAAGCGCGATCTTCAACTACGGCCGGCACGAGGTGCGGAGTTTCCTGTTCAGCAACGCGTTGTTCTGGCTCGACAAGTATCACGCGGACGGCCTGCGCGTGGACGCGGTGGCTTCGATGCTGTACCTCGATTACTCGCGCAAGCCGGGCGAGTGGATCCCCAACGAGTACGGCAGCAACCACAACCTCGAAGCGATCTCGTTCCTGCGCCGATTCAACGAGGAAGTGTACAAGCATTACCCCGACACGATGACCATCGCCGAGGAATCCACCGACTACGCGATGGTCTCCCGGCCCACGCACATCGGCGGCCTTGGCTTCGGCCTGAAATGGGACATGGGCTGGATGCACGACACGCTCCGGTACATGCAACTCGACGGCATCCACCGGAAGTTCCACCACAACACGATCACCTTCCGCATGCTCTACGCGTTCCATGAAAACTTTGTCCTGCCGCTGTCGCACGACGAGGTGGTGCACGGCAAAGGCTCGCTCTACGGCAGGATGGCCGGGGCCGACCACTGGCAGAAATGCGCCAATCTGCGGGCGTTGTTCGGCTACATGTTCGCCCAGCCCGGCAAGAAACTGCTGTTCATGGGCGGCGAGTTCGCCCAGTGGGGCGAATGGAATTACCAGACCAGCCTCGACTGGCATGTCTTGCAGTATCCCGACCACGCCGGCATCCAGCGGTGGGTCCACGACCTCTGCCACGCCTACCGGACCGAGCCGGCGCTCTACGAACTCGATTGCGAACCCGCCGGCTTCGAGTGGGTGGACTGCCACGACAACGAAAACAGTGTCCTCGCCTTCCTCCGCAAATCGCGGGCCGGCGACTCCGTTCTTGTCGTCTGTAATTTTACTTCGGTGCCGCGTCATGATTACCGGGTCGGCGTCCCGCGCGGCGGCTACTGGAAAGAACTGCTCAACAGCGACGCCACCGCCTACTGGGGCAGCGGCCTCGGCAACCTCGGCGGCCAGGACGCGCAGGCGGTGCCCTGCCACCACCGGCCCTACTCGCTCAGCCTCACGCTGCCGCCGTTGGCGGTAGTCTTCTTCAAGTCGCCAAACTCTTGACTTGCCGGGGGGCGGGTTTAGAATCGCGCGCCAGAAAGGAAACCCGCTTCCATGATTCCACTCCTGGCCATGCAACTCGCTCCCGGTTCGTTGATGGAGGCGCTCGGCGCGATGATCGTGTTCGCGCTGGTCGGTATCGCGCTGGCCATTGCCGGCTACCGGATCTTCGACAAGTGCACGTCCGGCGACCTGAACAAGGAGATCGTCGAAAACAAAAACGTCGCCGCCGCCATCATTGCCGGGGCCGTCATTCTCGGCGTGTGCGTGATTGTGGCCGCCGCGATGATTGGTTGAGCGGTGAAACGGAGCCGGCGCGTCAAGCTGGTGCTGGTCGGCGGCCTGTTGGCCGGCTGCGATGGGTCCAGCCGGCCCAGCACCCACAACGTTTACACAAACAACCACTACATCGCCGGCGCCGGTTACTATCACGCGCCGTTCCGGGACTGGTATCCCCGGCCGTATAACGACTTCGACCCTCGCACGCAGCAGTACTACTACGGCGGCCAATGGTGGCCCGAACCCAATCAAAGCATCACCAACGTCTCCGCCCCGACCGCCGCCGCCGTCCAACGATTCGCCCCCGTGCGCCGGGGCGGCTTCGGCAGCAGTGCCCGGAGCCATTCCGTCTGGTCCTGATGCGCCGGCACCGCCTCCAACCCCGGCCCGATTGGCGCGCGCGCGTCGCCCAGGTCGGCCTCACCTTCCACTCGCACGAAACCGGGCCGTACTGGGACGAAGCGGCGTGCTACGAGTTGACTGCCGGCGAAGTGGACGCGCTCGAAACGGCCGGGCGCGCGCTGCATCGCCTCTGCATCGAGGCGGCGGAAGCCGTCATCGAAAACCGCTGGTGGGCGCGGCTGGGAATCCCGGCGGCCGCGGTGCCGGCCATCCGCGCGTCGTGGGAGCGCGACGATTTCAGTTTGTATGGCCGGTTCGACCTGAGCTACGACGGGGTCACGCCGCCGAAACTGCTCGAATACAATGCCGACACGCCGACGGCGCTCATCGAGGCGGCGGTGGCGCAGTGGTTCTGGTTGCAGGACACGCGGCCGGCAGCGGATCAGTTCAATTCCATCCACGAACGGCTCATCGAAGCGTGGCGGCGGTTTGCCGGGCAGACCATCCACTTCAGCAGCATCAAGGAACACGACGAAGACCAGCAGACCGTGCTTTATCTCCGCGACACCGCCGCGCAAGCGGGTGTGCACACCAAGCCGGTGTTCGTCGAGGACATCGGCTGGGATGACCGGCAACAGTGTTTCGTGGATTTGGGCGGCGACCGCATCGCCCGGTGTTTCAAGCTCTACCCGTGGGAATGGCTCTGGCACGAGGAGTTTGGCGTCCATCTGACGGCCGAGCCGGTGCAGTTCATCGAGCCGACGTGGAAAATGCTCCTGAGCAACAAGGGACTGTTGCCGGTGCTCTGGGAACTGTTCCCGGAGCACCCGAATTTGTTGCCGGCTTACGATCACGCGGCGCCGCTCGCGGGGCGGTATGTCCGCAAACCGAAACTCAGCCGGGAAGGCAGCAACATCGCCTGGGTCGAAGGCGGCGTCGCGGTCGAGGAGACCGGCGGCGATTACGGCGCGGAAGGCCACATCTATCAGGCACCCGCGGACTTGCCGGAGTTCGACGGCAACCGGCCGGTGTTCGGCGTGTGGGTGATTGACCATGAACCCGCCGGCCTCGGCATCCGGGAGGACACGCGGCGCATCACCGGCAACCTGAGCCGGTTCGTGCCGCATTATTTCCCATGAACAATCCAACCAATCTGCGCGTGGGCACGACCGGCGTGTTGAGCGGCATGCAGTTCAAAGTCGTGGGCCGCGTCGTCATGGGCATGGAGCAAGGCGGCGCGACGTACTACTGGCAGGAGTTCAACCTGCTCGACACCGCCGGCCGGCGCGCGACGCTGGTCTTCGAGGAAACCGAGAACGGCCCGGAGTGGAAACTGTTTCAGATGTTCGACCCGATCCGGCCGCTCACCGTCGCCGAGGCGGCCCGCAAACAGGTCGGCGACATCATCAACCTCGACGGCAACCCGACAGCGATTACGTTGGTGGACGAGTCGCGGGTCTATGACATCGAAGGCGACGCGCCCGAAGGCGTGGAAGTCGGCGACGTGGCCCGTTACTTCAACGCCGACGCCGGCGACCGGATGCTCGTGGTGAGCTGGACCGGTGACGAAATCGAGTACTACCGGGGCGTGGACGTGCCGGCGCAGCTCGTGGCGGCAGCGTTTGGGCTGGCGCCGCAGCCCGCGCCGGGGGGGATGCGGACGGCGGCAGCACCGTCGGTGCCGCCGTCGTTGATGGGCGCGTGGGTGGTGATCGCCATCGTGGCCGGGACCGCGATTGCCGGTTACCTCTGGTGGCGGCACCCGCGGGCGCGCTCCGCACCGCTGGCCGGGGGGCTGGGGCTGACGGTCCAATACCCCGGCGGACAGCGGTTCTGGTTCGAGTACCGGGCGGCGGACGGCGCGCTGTTCCTCAACGGGTTGACCGGTCATCCGCAGGACTGGCACCGGTTCCGCCCCGTCCCGCCGACGCTGACGCCCAGGCAAGCCGGCGGCAAACGAACCGGAGACTCTGTCGAATTCGATGGCGAGACCATGCGGGTGCAGCAGTTGTTCTGGGCGGCGGACAAGTTTGGTTTTTGGGCGCGCGCCGGTAATGAGTTTGGCCTCGCCCGGTGGACGGAGACCGGCATCGAGTTCTACCGCGGGCAGCCGGTGACAGAGCAGGAAGCGCGCGCGGCCCTCGGTCAACGCTGATTGGACGTGTTTTTTGTTTGACGCCTTCTGGCGGAGCCGGTAGGTTCAGCCACGCCAATCAGTCGCAACACTTCATTTACCGTTTTTCACATCCCATGAGCATCGCGGGACAACAATCCATGATTCGCGTCGGCTTGACCGGCGGCATTGCCGCCGGCAAGAGCACCGTCGCGCGCCGCTGGCAGGAAGCCGGCGCCGCCCTCGTGGATTCCGATGCCCTCGCCCACCAGACGCTCGCGCCGGACACGCCGACGTGGGCCGACGTGGTGCGCGTGTTTGGCCGGGATGTGCTCAATCCCGACCGGACCATCAACCGCCGCCGGTTGGGGGAAATTGTGTTTCCTGACGAATCGAAACGGCAGCAGTTGAACCAGATCATCCATCCCGCCGTGCGGCAGATGTGGACGGCGGAACTCGCCCGGCTCGCGCGGGCCGGTCAGACCGAGATCGCGGTGGTGTGCATTCCGTTGTTGTTCGAGGTGGCGGCCGAGAAGGAATTTGACTGCGTGGTCGCGGTGGGCTGCAGCGAACCGACCCAACTCGCCCGGCTGGCGGCCAAGGGGTTCGACGAAACCCAGGCCCGCGCCCGGATCCGCGCCCAGTTGCCGGTCCAGACAAAACTCGACCGGGCTGATTTTGTGATTTGGAACGACGGCGCGTGGCCGGTGTTATACCGGCAGGCCGACATCATTTGGCAGACCATCAAGGAGACTCATCATGCCCCGACCCAAAAAGCGTAAACCAGCAACCGAAACCGCGCCGGAACCTGTTGCCGCCCCTGTTGCCGCGGACACTCCGGCTGCGGAGCCGGCCCCGCCGGCCGCGCCGGTCACCGCGCCAGCACCGGTGGAGGTGGTCGCTGAAGCGGAACCCAAACCGCCGCAACCGGCGGGCAAGCCGATGTCGTTGACGGAGTTGCAGGCGATGCCGATGCCGGAGTTGCAGAAGATGGGCCGGGAATTTGAGGTCGAGACGGTCGCCACGTTGAAGAAACACGAGCTGATTTTTGAGATCCTCAAGAAAAACGCCGCCCGCAGCGGGCTGATGTACGGCGAAGGCGTCCTGGAAATCTTGCCGGACGGCTTCGGGTTCCTCCGGTCGCCGAGCTACAACTACCTGCCCTGCCCGGAAGACATCTACGTCTCGCCGTCGCAAATCCGCCGGTTCGAGTTGCAGACCGGCGACACCATTGCCGGCATGGTGCGCCCGCCCAAGGACAAGGAGCGGTTCTTCGCGTTGCTCAAGGTCGAGGCCGTCAACCGCGACAACCCGGAGAAGGCCAAAGAAAAAATCATGTTCGACAACCTCACGCCGTATTTCCCGACCCGGCGGTTTCTGCTCGAAACCACGCCGGACGAGATCAGCACGCGCGTGATGGATTTGTTCACCCCGATCGGCATGGGCCAGCGCGGCCTCATCGTCGCGCCGCCGCGCACCGGCAAGACCATCCTGCTCCAGAAAACCGCCAACGCCATTCTCAAGAACAACCCGGAAGTCATCATGATCGTGTTGCTCATTGACGAACGACCGGAGGAAGTCACCGAATTCAAACGCACCGTCAACGCCGAGATCATCAGTTCGACCTTCGACGAAGCACCTGAACGGCACGCGCAGGTCGCCGAGATCGTGTTGGAAAAGGCCAAACGGCTCGTGGAACACAAAAAAGACGTGGTCATCCTGCTCGACTCGATCACCCGGTTGGCCCGCGCCTACAACGCGCTCGCGCCGCACTCCGGCAAGATCCTGTCCGGCGGCGTGGACGCCAATGCGTTGCACAAACCGAAACGGTTTTTCGGCTCGGCGCGCAACACCGAGGAAGGCGGCTCGTTGACCATCATCGCCACCGCGCTCGTGGATACCGGCTCACGGATGGACGAGGTCATCTTCGAAGAGTTCAAGGGGACTGGCAACATGGAGTTGTGTCTCGACCGGCATCTGGTGGACAAGCGCATCTTCCCGGCGATCAACATCGAGAAGAGTGGCACCCGCAAAGAGGAATTGCTCTACCACCCGGATGAAATCGGCCGGATTTACATCCTCCGCAAGGCGCTGGCCGGCGTGCCGCCGGTCGAGGCGATGCAGTTGGTCGTCGAAAAGCTCAAAAAGACCAACTCCAATCCCGAATTCCTGCTCTCGATGAAATTCTAAGCGCCCCGCCCCGCGCGCGCCCGCCAACCAATTTCCCTTTTATCTGCAACAATTGTTGCAGATAAAAGGGGTATGAGGGCAACGAGAAGGTGGGGGCTTTTTTTGTGGTGGTGGACGGCAAAATTCAGTTTGGCCTGTCCGGCAAACCGGCGTTGCGCTGGCGGCTTTGGACTGACATGGCCGGTGGGAACGACTGCGAGTTTTTCTACCTGCCTGGCAAGACCGATGTCCCACCATCGGGGTTCTCCCACAAGTGCCGGCCAACGGCGAGGCGAGCATCAACGACACGACGCACCCAAGACCGCCTCCGTCTGCGCGTTTCGGAAATGACTTCTGGCAACCAGTCTACACCTGGTAATCAGAGCCGGTTCCGGGAGGCTTGGCTGATAAGCTTCGTGACCGCCGGCGCGTCCGGTTGGTCAAATCGCTCCACGATTTGCCGGTAAAACTGCCGGGCCTCGATTTTCCGACCGGCATCCCAAAGCAAATCGGCGGCGGACTTCCACGCTTGCAGAACTTCCCAATCGCAGGCCGGGTATTTGGTCCCGACACGCCGGTAAAGTTTCACGGCATCATCGAGCCGGCCCTGCATGGCCCGGACGTTGCCGAGGCTGCGCAACGCCTGCGCGCAGAGCGCCGGCTGATCCGGGTATTGCCGAAGAATCCGCTCGTAGCCGGCCGCGGCCGTGTCGAATTGCCGGTTACTGTGCGCCTGCACGGCGGCGGCGAAGATCGGCTGCGGGTCCGGCCGCTGCGTCGCGCAGCCGGCCAGAACCAGCAACACGCTAACGAGTAACGTTCGTGCCATACCGGGCGGTCAGTTCGTAGGTGAACGCCTGTTTTTCGCGCGGTTGGAGGGGCAGGACGAACTTCACTTTACCGGCATCCACCTTCTCAAATTTCGCGGCGGTCTTCAGTTCCCAATCGCCCGTGAAATTACGGCGAATGTCGAGCGTTATGTCAATGTCCTTGGAGTTCTGGACTTCAACCTGCCACGTCTCCTTGATCGTCCAGCCCGCGACACCGCCGGACTCGTCAAACCGGAGGTCGGTTTTCTCCCAGTTGATCAGCTTCGGTTCGACGGCAACTTCGCGGTCGGGACCGAGTTCCAGTTCGACGGTTTCGCCGATCGGAATGTATTTCACGCTGGTCGCGCCGACGAAGTTGTAGAGGCCATCGGCGGCCACAGTGCGGAACGCTTTCACGTCGCCGTCCGGTAACGGCTCGTTGCCGAGGCGGCTGTCCTTGTCGTTCTTGAACCGGTAGAACCGGATCACGTTGTTGCCCCATTGCTCGGTCTCGAACTTGTAGTAACTGGTGACCGGCACGTCGGCGGCCTTGAACGACGGCAACCGTTTGCTCCAGCCGGTCGGAATCGTGTCGCGCCCCTCGACCGTGTAGAGGAAATACTCGCTCAACGCTTCTTTGACGACTTGACGAGGTTTCTCTTCGGCCACCGTCAATGCGTCGGAAAAAGCAAAGCGCAGTTTGTTACCATTACCATCTACTATTGTGCCACGAACGGAAGTGTTCGCCCCTGAAAGTGGCAACGATTGCCGCCAATTCGTCGCCAACGTTCGGATCTCCTCGACCAACCGGATCACGCCAACCACAAGGCGCACCTGTGCGTTCTCGTAATCCTCACCGGAATTGTTGTTGACGCGGACGCTGCCGGCCAGCGCCATCAACTTTTCCGCTTGGTTCGCCTCGGCGACGTAGTCGGCGCTCCACGAGATGCCGCTGGTGAAATACCGGATCTCGCAGACGACCTCGCCGGCGATTTCGGAGTTGATGCGCCATTCGAGGGTGTTGGTCACGCGCGGCGGGAAACTGACGTCGAGCACGTCCACCTTGTCGGCGTGCGTCAGCGCCCGGAACTCGACACTGGTCGGATCAATCAACGTGTTGGCCCACGAAAACTCCAGCTTGTTCAGTCCTTTGCGGAAGGTGAGGTGCCGGGTTTCCTTGACCATCGTCAGGTCGGCGGAGTTGTAGATCGTCAACTGCACCGTGTCGCGTCCCGGCAACGTCACGACGTTGATCCGGGCGTGAGCAGAACCGACCCACACCAAAACTGTCATTCCGAGCAACGCGAGGAATCTCTGTCGTTTGTGCCGGCACGACAGAGACCCTTCGCTTCGCTCAGGGTGACAGCGTTGGAGAAGGCTATTTGACGATGTTCGTGCCATACCGGGTCGTCAGTTCGTAGGTGAACGTCTGTTTCTCGCGCGGCTGGAGCGGGAGGACGAACTTCACCTTGCTCTTGTCCACATTCTCGTACTTGGCGTCGGTCTTCAGTTCCCAATCGCCGGCGAAGTTGCGGCGGATGTCGAGCACGATGGGGATCTCCTTCGAGTTCTGCACCTCGAACCGCCAGGTTTCTTTGATCGTCCAGCCGGTCACCCCGCCCCACTGGTCGAAAGCCAGGTTGAGCTTCTGCCAGTCCATTAACTTGGGCTGGACCATGACCTCCCGGTCGTTGCCCAACTCCATCTCGACCTGTTCGCCGATGGGGATGTACTTCACGTTGGTTCGGCCAACGAAGTTGTAGAGGTTGTCCGCCGAAACGGTGCGGAACGCCATCACTCTGCCATCCGGCAACGGTTCGTTGCCGAGTTTGCTCTCCTTGTCGTTCTTGAACCGGTAGAACCGCACCGCCTGGTCGCCGTAGCGTTCGTGCTCGAACTTGTAGTAGCTCGTCACCGGCACGTCCGCGGCCTTGAACGACGGCAACCGTTTCGACCAGCCATTCGGAATCGTGTCGCGGCCCTCGACTGTGTAGAGGAAATACTCGCTGACGCCTTCCTTGACGATCTCCCGCGGTCTGGCGTAGGCCATATCCGCTGCCGCTTCCATCGCCATTCCGGCTTTGCGAAGTGCCCCCACCGCCATCATCGGTGCCGCTGTTGGTGCCGGTGGCGGCTGCGCGCCCGGTCGGCCCAGTTCTGCCAGGCGCCGGATTTCCTCGACCAACTTGATGACGCCGACGACCAGCCGGATCTGGGCGTTCTCGTAATCCTCGCCGGAGTTGTTGTTGACGCGGACGCTACCGGCCAACGTCATCAACTTCTCCGCCTTGTTCGCTTCGGCGACGTAATCAGCACTCCAGGAGATGCCGCTGGTGAAATACCGGATCTCGCAGACGACCTCGCCGGCGACTTCGGAGTTGATGCGCCACTCCAGCGTGTTCGTGACGCGCGGCGGGAAACTCACGTCGAGCACGTCCACCTTGTCAGCGTGCGTCAGCGCCCGGAACTCGACGCTCGTTGGATCAATCAACGTGTTGGCCCATGAGAACTCCAGTTTGTTCAAGCCCTTGCGGAACGTCAGCGTCCGGGTCTCCTTGACCATGGTGAGGTCGGCGGAGTTGTAGATCGTGAGTTGGACGGTGTCGCGGCCCGGCAACGTCACGACGTTGATGCGAGCCTGCGTAGAACTGGCCCACACCAAAACTGTCATTCCGAGCAACGCGAGGAATCTCTGTTTTTTCCCCGGGCACGACGGAGATTCTTCGCTGCGCTCAGGATGACAAAATGTGAGAGAGGATCGTTTCATGTTCGTCTCCTCAGTAGCTGGCGGGTTCGTTGCCCTGGACGTTGAGCCGGTTGTAGTGGAACGTGACGACCGTCTTCTTGTCGCCGGTCGTCTCCTTCGGCAACGTCAGGTTGTACTCGATGGTGAACGCGTCCTTGCGTTTGAACTCGTGCGAACTTTTCTCCATCTTCCAGTAACCGGGGATGTGCTCGACGAGCACGAGCTGAGCGTCTTCCTTTTTGAAGTTCTCGATCTCGATCTTCACTTCCTCGTCGGTGTCCCAGACCACGACTTCGTTGCGGACGTTGCGGCGCATGTTGATTTTGTCCTCTTTGACTTTGCGCTGGGTGACCTTCACGTCCCGGCTCTGGCCGATGGAGAGTTTGACCTCCCGGTCGACCGGGGTGAGTTGCACCCAATCCTCGCCGGTGAACGCCACGTTGTCGCCGGTCTTGATGAAAATGCGCGCTTTACCGGGCAGAATGGTGTGCGTGCCGAGCTTGCCGGCCGCGCTGTTGGTGAACACGTAGGACATCGGGATGCCGACTGTCTGTTTCTGGTACTCCGGATCCCACGGCAATGTCGCCGCGTCCCACGTCAACACCTTCCGCACCGGCATCCACTCGATCTTCTCCGACAGCATTTCGAGAATCTCGCCGTGGGCGATGGTCTTCTTGAAGTCCGCGCCGTACCCGATGCCGATCTCGGCGTCGGTCAGATCCTCACCGGAATCGTTCCGCAACCGGAGATAGTTGCGCAGCGTCATCGCCTTCTCGTCCGCCTCCGCGATTGCCCGGTAAACCACCTCGCGGTTCAACCCGCTGAGCAGGTAGGAAATGCGGACCCGTTCTTCCTGCGCGGCCGGGCTGCTGATTTCCCAGACGAGCGCGTTCTCGTCCGGCGGGTAACTCGTGTTGAGCACGAGCACCTTGTCCGGGCGGTTGAGCATCCGGATTTGGATCGAGCCGGGATCAAGCTGCACGTCGCGCCACGAGAAATCCACCTTGTTCACGCCTTTCTGGAGCGTGAGCAGGCGTTCCTCCTCGACGAGCGTCGCGTCCGGGTGCGCGAGCGACACCACCACCCGCGCCCGATCCGGTAACGCCACCAGTTTCACCCGGGCATGGGCTGCAGACGCAATAACCAATATGGCAATGATGGTAGGAATCGTTTTCATATCTTCTCTGACACCTCTTTCTGGTAAAGGTTCCCTGCATTATGGAGAACGCGGCCGGCAAAAGCACGCAGGAAAAAAACCGTTTTCCCGATGCGGCAACTGCGCTAGAGTGCCGGCCATGCGCCCCCTGCACGACGATGTTGCGGAAATCCTGCTCACGGAAACCCAAATTGCGAAGCGGCTGGATGAATTGGCGGCGACGTTGCGCCGCGAATATGCGGGGAAGGAACTGACGCTGGTGGGCGTGCTGACCGGCAGTGTGGTGTTCGTGGCGGATTTGTTGCGGCGGCTGCCGGTGCCGTTGCGGTTGGACTACCTCGGTGTGGCGAGTTATCACGGCGGGACGCGCTCGACCGGCGAGCTGCAGGTGACCAAGGCGTTGCAACTCGATGTGCGCGACCGGCATGTGTTGGTGGTGGACGATATTCTGGATACCGGCCAGACGTTGGTGAAGGTCTGCGCGATGATCCGCCAGCTCGGCCCGCGGGAGTTGAAGACGTGCGTGTTTCTGGAGAAGAACGTGCCGCATCACCAGAATGTCCGGGCGGATTTCGTGGCGTTTCAGATCCCCGACAAGTTCGTGGCCGGCTACGGGCTGGATTATCAGGAGCGGTACCGCAATCTGCCCTACGTGGCGACGCTCAAACCGGCAGTGATCGCCGCTCCGGTCCCGCCACCGGCAGGGTGAGGCACACTGTCGTGCCCTGTTGCTGCGCGCTGGCGATGTGCAGCGCGCCCTGATGGCACCGGGCAATCCGCTCGGCCACGGTGAGTCCCAGGCCGGGCGAGCCGCGTTTCGTGGTGAAGAACGGCAACAACGCCTTGCGCTTGGTTTCGTCGGTCATCCCCCGGCCCTGATCCCGGATGCGGACTTCCACCGTGGCGCCCGTTGCGGTGGCGGCCAGCGTCACCTGACCGCCCTCCGGTGAGGCTTCGATGGCGTTGGTCAGGAGGGCGACCAGGGCCTGTTCGATCTGGGCCCGGTCAATGTTCAATGCCGGAATGGTCTCGTCGCATTGCACCGCGAGGGTTACCGCCCGCTCCGCCGCCAGCGGCCGCAGCAGGGAGGTCGCGTCGTGGAGAATGGGTTCGAGCGCGTGATGGCCGAGCAACGGTTCCGGGGAGCGGATGGTGCTGCCCATGTCGGTGATCCACTGCTCCAACTTTTTCGTCATGGAGATGATGTGCTGGAACGCCGCCTTGGCGTCGGGCGGGGTGCTGCTCGCGTCGTGCTCGTATTGGGCGAGGGCGCGGATGGAGCGGAGCGGCTCGGACAAGTTGTGGGCGACAAACGTGGCGGACTCGCCGATTTGGGCCAGGCGTTCCGCTTTCGCCAGCCGCTCGCGCAGCTCGGTCAACACCGGCACCAGGGCGTTGAGGTGCCGCGCCAGATCGCTGATTTCGTCGCGGCCATTGGCGACCGGCACCAGGACCGGCTGCCCGGCGGCGATTTGGGCCGCGGCGGCTTCCAGCGCGACCACCGGCCGCACCAGCCATTGCCGGACCAGAAACAGCAGGATCACCGCCAGCAGCACACCGTCCACCACGACGAGGATCATGACCGTGACGGCCCGGCGGTGGAGAACTTCCAGCCGTTGTTGACCGGCCGCGCCGATGCCCCGGTAGTACGCATCCAATTCATCCACCGCTTTGAGGGCGCGCGGCAAATCGGGCGGTGACGCGGCGAGCGCGGTCTCCGCTTCGGTCAAGAGGTCCCGCTCGCGGGCGGTGCTGGCCCACGCCGTGAGATCCCGGAGGCGGGCGCGATGGAATTCGACTTTATCGGTGCCGTTATGAAATCCGGCGCGAGTTGCCGCCACACGGTCCAGTTGCTCATGCGCGAGGTCAATTGTCTTCATCACCGCGTTCAACTGGCCAATCAACCAGATGGCGGTGATTCCAACGACGAGCAGAAACGCCGCCGTCACATAAAAGGCCGTGGTGATTTTCCCCGCGATGCGCACGGTGCTACTCTACCGGGAAATCGCCGCGGCGACAACCGTGTTTGGAGGGATGACCGGCGGCGAATGCGCGCCGCCGGCTCCGGCACCGACTCGTGCGCGGGGGCCAACCGTTGCCGGCGAAACCGTTCCTCCGCCGGTTGCCGGTCACAACAAGCGATGTTCACCCGCGCTCAGTCGCACAAGACCGACCGCCAGGCAACCGGCTACCACACCCGCGTCCACAGCACCTTCAAGTACCGGCCTTCGAGCGCGTTCGACATCACCGGATGATCCGGCCCCGCGCCGGTCCGGTCGAAGATTTGCAGGCGGCGATTCAGCCGGTGGACGGACCGGATCACGAGGCGCTCGAACGCTTCCGCCGACAGCAATCCCGAACACGAACACGTGACGAACAGGCCGCCCGGCGCGACCAGTTGGGCGGCCAGGGAATTCAAGTCCTCGTACCGGCGCCGGCTGTCGCGTTCCTCCGCCCGGTTTTCGAGCAACTTGGGCGGGTCGAGCACCACGGCGTCCCAGCGGGCGCCGTTCTTGAACATCTGCCGGGCATACGCGTAGGCGTCGGCGTGGACCCAGCGGATCCGCGGCCGCTGGTTCAAATTTCCGTTCCGGCGCGCCTGCGCGATGGCCGCCTCGTCGAGGTCCACGCCGGTCACGTCGTCATTCCGCAGCGCTGCCGCCACCGCAAACCCGCCGGTGTAACAACACAAATCGAGAACCCGGCATCCTTGCGCCAGTCGGGCGAACTTCCGCCGGTTGTCGCGCTGGTCGCAAAAGAACCCCGTTTTGTGGCCGCCGGCAAAGTGCACCTCGTACCGGACGCCGTTTTCCGAGATCCGCACCGGTGGGCCGCCGAGCGGTTGGTGGCGGATGCCCTCGGCCCGCGCGGCGCGTTCGTCCACCTGCACGATGGCGCGCGTGGTGCCGAGCCGCTCGTGCAACCGCGCCACCCAGGCCGTCAGGCGCTGATACACGCCGAGGCTGTGGACTTCCACGCTGAGCACCTCGCCGAATCGGTCAACGATCAACCCGCTCAACCCGTCGCCGTCGGAGTTCACCACCCGGTAGGCATTGGTCTGCGCGTCGAGTTGCAGCGTCCGCGCGCGCCAGTCCGCCGCGCGGTCCAACGCCGCGAGGAAATAGTCTTCGCCGACCGGCTGTGCGCCGTGGGCCACCATCCGCAGCGGCACCCGGGCGCGCGGATTCCACAGGCCGGTCCCGAACGGATGGCCGGCTTTGTCGTACACCGCAACGAGATTGCCGGCCTGGGCGTCCGGCGACGCCGCGCCGATCATTGCGGGGTAAATCGTGGGGCTGAACGAAAACGTCCGCAGTTGCACCCAGGGTTTGGCCCAGGACGCGCTGCCGGGCGGCGGTTTGGATTCACGCTGCATGGCCGGCAGGGTAAGGGAGCCGGTGGGGTTGGTCAACCGCGCGCCGCCGCCGCGCGGCCCCGGTTCAGGTGTTTTCCGGCTTGTCGGCAAGAGACCTGCTCATTAAACTGCTCCAGCCGGTCAGAAAAACCGGCCGGGAACAAACGCCCATGACCTTGGAAGAGCTAAAACTGCATCGGTTGATTCAAGGGATTCTGGTCCGCAACTACGTGGACACTCAGAAGCTCGATATCCAGGTCATTGGCAGCAGCGTGTATCTCGAAGGCGAGTTTCATGTGTTTGACTATCATCCGTCCCAGAAGCTGCAGGATCGGGTGGAGCGCGACCTCAGTGCCAAGCGGACGCTTCTGCACGTCGAGCAAGCCATTCGGGGACTCGCCGAGGTGAACCATTTGGAGATGAAGTTCACCAACTGGGAACGCCGCGGTCTGCAGTGGGTGCCGATCCACGAACGGAATTAGCCCAACACAACGGCGCGGGCGCGCCGAAGCGCAACTCGTTGGACCGATGTTTTGTGAGGCGCTCTTAGCGCGGGGCGGCGCGAGAGAAGGACTGCGGATCAAACCATTCGGCCGGCAATTGCGTGTCGTAGTCGCCCGCGTAAACTTCCAGCCGGGATTTTTCCTGCGCCGGCAACGCCTGACCCGGCGGCACCGTGGCGGCCTCGATTGCCCGCGGCACCCAAAGGTCGCCGAGGCGCTTGAAGCTGGTCACGGCCAGACGCTTGACGAGGTTGCCGTCCGCGTCGTAGCCGTCCGCCCGCAGTAACGCGGCAAACGTTTGATCAATCCAGAGCACCATCCGGCCATAGGGCGCGCCGGTGGCGGTGGCCTCGATCACGTGGCAGTCGCGGCCGCGGTGCCGTTCCGCCCCGATCCGTTTGACGTTGGGCCAACGCAGAAAAGGCAGGCCAAGGTCGTAGAGCGTAAACTGCGAGCCGGCGAAACGGCGGTTGACCGCCGCGCCGGTGATTTCGCCGGCGCGGTCGTAGAACCGCACCGGTCCCGTGTCCGGTTGGAGAATCAGCAATTCATCGTGGCCAGCGCGGAGCAGTGTGGCGGCGCCGGTGGCGGTGTTGCGCACCAACAAGGTGGCCGGGACAACCCGGTCCGGAGAGAGGAACAGTCGGGCTTGGAGGGAAAAATCTTTTGGTGCCCGGTGCGCGAGGACCCGCTGCAGAATCTCGGCCGCCGAGGGGTCGGCTGCCCCGGCCGCGGTCGCGAGCCACAGAACGGCGAACAGTTTAGCGAGCGGACACACGTTGAAGTTTGGCGGACTTGATCTGGTTGCGGTCGTTGAGGATCAGGATGCGCGCCCGGTGTGTGGCGATCTCGCTGTCCGACAGGATGGCGAAGGCGATGATGATCACTTTGTCGCCCGGCGAAGCGTACCGCGCAGCGGCACCGTTCAGCGCAATCTCGCCGCGCGTGGCGGAGCGAATGGCGTAGGTTTCGAGGCGGTTGCCGGTGGAGACGTTGAGCACGAGCACTTTTTCGAGCGGCCGGATGCCGGACGCTTGCAGCAGTTCCTCGCCGAGTCCGCAACTGCCTTCATAATTCAAGTCACAGCGGGTGACGGTGCCGCCGTGGATTTTGGCCATCAGGAATTGTCTCAACATGACCCCATTGTACCGAAGATGGTGGCGTTCGGCAATGGCGTCGTGAAGATGCAAGCGCCGCGGCGGGATGGCTGCGTTTTTGTGCTTGCTTTTGCGGAGTGGCTCGCTATTCTCCCGCCAAACTAAACATAAGGGGGTGGGGACCCATGTATCTGAAGAGTCTGACGTTAGTCGGCTTCAAGTCGTTTGCCGAGAAAACAACGCTGGAATTTTTGCCCGGCGTGACCGCGATTGTCGGTCCGAACGGGTGCGGCAAGTCCAACGTGGCCGATGCCATCCGCTGGGTGCTCGGCGAGCAATCCGCCAAGGCCCTCCGCGGCAGCGAGATGGCCGACGTGATCTTCAACGGCACCGACGGCCGCAAACCCATCAACCTCGCCGAAGTCTCCATGACCTTCGCCGACGTGGACCCGCAACTGCTCTCCCTGCCGGGCGTCAACCTCGATTTCTCCGAGATCACCATCACCCGGCGCGTCCACCGCGACGGCAACGGCGAATACTTCATCAACAAAACCCCCTGCCGGCTCCGCGACATTCAAGGGCTGTTCATGGATACCGGCATCGGCCGGTCGAGCTATTCGCTGATGGCCCAGGGGCAGATTGACCAGATTCTCAGCGCCCACCCCGAAGACCGCCGGCTCATTTTCGAGGAAGCCGCCGGCATCAACAAATACAAGCACCAGAAAAAAGAAGCCCTCCGCAAACTCGAACTCACCGAGCAAAACCTCATCCGCGTCACCGACGTCATCAAAGAAGTCAAACGCCAGATCATCAGCCTCCAACGCCAGGCCGGCAAGGCGCGCCGCTACAAGGAACTCTTCGACCAACTCAAGACGCTCGAAACCCGGCTGGCCCGCCACCGGTTTGACGCGATCCATGCGGAAATCACCGCGCTCGAATCGCAAATTGCCGCGCTCGCCGCCCAATCCGAACAATACGCCGGCGAGATTGCGCAGCACGAGAAGCAGATCGAGGATTTGCGCCGGTCGCTCGGAGAAATCGAACGCGCCATCACCGAGGCCGGCAACCGCGACCACGAGTTCAAGAGCGAAATTGACCGGCACCAGCAGCGTCTCGCGACCAACACGGACCGGATCGCCGAGCACGAGCGGCTGATCGAGAATCACCGGCGCGAAATTGCCGGCAACGAAGAAAAAATCCGGGTGCAGGAAGCCGACCTCGTCCGCCTCAATACCGAGTTTGCGCAGATTGACGGCGAACTGGCCGCCGCCCAACAGCAGTTGCAGGAGCAGGAAGCCGCCTACCGGCAGTTGCAGGCGGAAATCAGCCGGCAACGCGCCGCGCTCGACGAACGGAAATCCGCGTTGCTCGCCGCCGAAAGCGGCATCACCCGCTACCGGAATGAACTGGCCGCGCTCGACCACAAAAAGAAGATTGATCTGCAGCGCACCGACCGTCTGTCCGCCGAAAAACTGCAGCTCGAAGACCAGCGGCGGGCCGTGCAACAGCAGATCGCCGAGTTCAACCAGAGTTTGACCGGGTTGCGGCAGACCGTCGAAACGCTCCGCACACAACTGCCGGCGCGCGAAACGGAACTGGCCGGCCTCGCCCGGCAACTCCGCGCCGTCACGCAACAGCATGATGCCGCGGTATCCGAGGTGTCGCGGAAGACGGAGCGGCGGGAAGTGCTCCGGCAGTTGTTTGCCGCGCCGGACGGCCGGGCGACGCTGGGCAACATCATCGAGACCGACCCGCACTACGGCGCCGCCATCGAGGCGGCGTTGAGCCACGCGTTGCGGACGGTGCTGGCCGACGATTGGAACGCCGCGCGCGCGTTTTTGGCCGGTGGCCAGAAAAACCCGGCGGTGACGGCGCCGGAACTGGCCGGGGAGTCTGTCGCCCTGGCCCCCGCGGTCGGGACGGCGGCGATTTCCGTGGTGCGCGTCAAGGATGCGCGGTTTGAGCTGTTGGTGCGGTCGCTGCTGGCCAACGTCGTCATTGTGGAGGACCTCGAGGCGGCGCTGGCGGTGCGGCAGAGCCAGCCGGGCCTCGCGGCGGCGACGGTGGCCGGGCAGTTCCTGAGCGCGCAGGGCATCCTCAGCGCGGTGTCGGCCAGCCACATCGCGGAACTGGCCGCCCTGACCGGGGAAATCAGCCGGGCGACCGGCCGGGTCCAGGAGCTGGCCGGGCAGAAAGCCGCGCTGGAACAGCAGCAGGCGGAATTGGCCGGGAGCGTGGACCGGTTGCGGCAGGAGTGCCACGCGCACGAGGTGTTGCTGGCCGGCAAGGACGCGGAGTTGAGTCTGTTGACCGGGCAGGAACGCGAGTTGGGGAACAAGGTCCAGACCGTGGTGTTCGAGTTGAACAGCCTCGAACAGCAGGACGCCGCCGAACGGAAACAGCGCGAGGAGATTTTCGCGGCCTGCACGGCGGAGGAGACCCGGCAGGCGGCGTTGCAGCAGGAACTGGTCGCCGCCCAGCAGACGCTGGACGCGCTGCAGACGCGCCGGGAGGAGATGTTCGCGAAGTTGGGGGACTCGCGGGTGGCCGTGGGCGGCATCGAACACAAACGCACGTCCATTCAGGAACGCCGCGCGCCGATTGACGGCCGGATCCGGGAGCTGCGCGAACGCATGGCGATCTGCACAAGCGAAATGGCCGAGTTTACCGGGCGGATCGAACAATTCCGGCGGGAGATGGCCGAGTCCGAGCAACGCATTGTCGAGGTCACCGGGCAGCGGGAGCAGTTGCAGCAGACCCTGGCCGGCTATCAGCACCAACGCGAGGAGGTCGCCGCCGGCATCGCCCACGCCGAGACGGAGTTGAAGGCGTTGCGGCACAAAGCCGCCGAGACGCAGCAGCAAAAGTCCGGGATTGACCTGGCGTTGGCGCAGAAGAAGATGGAGATCCAGAGTCTGAAGGAGCGCATCTTCCAGAAGTACCAGCTCAACGTGGAGGAGGTGCCGGCCGACGCGTTCACGGTCACGCTGGCCGATCAGGGGCCGGCCGTGAGCGAACAGGTGCCGCGCGCGACGGATTGGGACGCCATCGAACAACAGGTCGCCGAGTTGCAGACCAAACTCGACGCGATGGGCCCGGTCAACGTCGAAGCGATCCAGGAATACGATGCGTTGGAAGAACGCTACCGGCATTTGACCCAGCAGCACGACGACCTGATCAAAGCGAAGGAGCAGCTTCTGCAAATCATCGCCAAGATCAACACGACCACGAAACAGCTGTTCAGCGAGACGTTCGAGAAGGTGCGGACCAACTTCCAGCAAATGTTCACCGAATTGTTCGGCGGCGGCAAAGCCAACCTGATCCTGCTCGACGAGAATGATCCGCTGGAAAGCGGCATCGAAATCGTTGCCAAACCGCCCGGCAAACAGCTCCAGAGCATCACCTTGCTCAGCGGCGGCGAACGAGCCTTGACGGCAACCGCTTTGTTGTTCGCCATCTACGCCGTGAAACCGTCGCCCTTCTGCGTGCTCGACGAAATTGACGCGCCGCTGGACGAATCCAACATCAACCGTTTCATTCGCATCCTGCAGCGTTTCGTGGTGCAATCGCAATTCGTGGTTGTCAGCCACAACAAACGCACCATCGGCATGGCCGACGCGCTCTACGGCATCACGATGGAGGAACACGGCGTCAGCAAGGTCGTCAGCGTCAAGTTCAGTCCGCGCGAGGAAGCGGCCCGCAAGGCGGCCGAGCAGCACCGGGAATCTCAAGAAGGCCGGCTTGATGGCGCGACCGGCACGCGACCGCACGAGGAGCCGATTCACAACGACCTGCTCCGGGCCAAAGAGGCGACTCTGGCACCGATTACCGACACCACGCCGGTCGTTGCGGAACAGGCGCCGACCTTGGCGGCGCCGCCGCCCGAGGCGGAAGCCTTGAAGGCCGAGGTGCAAGCGGCCGTGTCCGCCGCCGTGGAAGCGGTCGAAACAGTTCAAAAAACCGTGGCCGAACCGCCCCCGCAGTCCTGACGCCTGCCGACTTGTGGTCTGGACAAACCGGCGCAGCCGCGCCAGAGTGGTGGCGGTCACATGATGAATCTGAAATCCGGCAAATTCATGGCCACCTTGTCGGCGGTGGTGGTGTTGGCGGGGGCGGGCGTTTGGTGGTGGAAACATCGTCAGGCCGAGGCGCCGCAGTATCAGACCGCCACGGTCATCCGCGGGACGCTGGTGCAAGCGGTCACGGCGACCGGCCAGCTCAACCCGGTCGTCAATGTGCAGGTCGGCAGCCAGATCTCCGGCACGATTGCGAAACTGTTTGCCGACTTCAATTCGCAGGTGACCAACGGCCAGATTCTCGCGCAGATTGACCCGGCCACCTATCAAGCCAACGTCCGCCAGGCCGAAGGCGAACTCGCCAACGCCCAGGCCGCGTTGGCGCTCGCCACGGTCAATGCCGAACGCGCCCGGGGCCTGCTCGCCGACCGGCTGATTACGCAGGCCGACTACGATCAGGCGTTGGCCACGCGGCAGCAGGCCGAGGGGACCGTCAAAATCAAGGAAGCCGCGCTGGGCCGGGCCCGGACCGACCTCGACCGCTGCACCATTGTGTCGCCCATTGATGGCCTTGTGATCTCGCGCAATGTGGACGTCGGCCAAACCGTGGCGGCCAGTCTCAGCGCGCCGACCTTGTTTGTCATCGCCAACGACCTCACCAAGATGCAGATTGACGCCTACGTCGCCGAGGCCGACATCGGCAGCGTCGCGGTGGGGCAGGGCGTGGATTTCACCGTGGACGCGTTCCCCGACCGGACGTTTCACGGCCGGGTCGTCCAAATTCGCAGCGCGCCGATCACGGTCCAAAACGTCGTGAGCTACGATACCGTGATTGCGGTGGACAACCCGGACCTGAAACTCCGCCCCGGGATGACCGCCAACGTGTCCATCATTACCGCCCAACGCGACGCGGTCTTGAAGATTCCCAACGCGGCGCTCCGGTTCCGTCCGCCCCACGCGGCCGGCAAGGGCGAAAAGAAAAACGGAACGACCGGCCCGCGCGCCGCCGGCGCCGGGAGCGCGCGGCCCCAAAGTGACCGGCCCCGCGAGCGCACCGTGTATGTCCTCCCGGCGAAGGGCGGCCAACCGCAGCCCGTTGCCATCAAGACCGGGATCAGCGACGGGATGGACACCGAGGTCGTGAGCGGATTGAACGAGGGCGACGAGGTGGTGACCGGCCTGAAAGCGGTTGCCGCCACGGCCGCGCCGGTCCGCAGTCCGTTCACCGGCGGCATGCGCTTCCGGTAAGATGCGCCCGGTCATCCAGCTCGAAGACGTTCACCGGGTGTACCAGACCGGCGAGGTGGAAGTGCGCGCGGTGGCCGGGGTGTCGCTGACGATTCAGCGCGGCGAGTTTGTGGCGATCCTGGGCGCGAGCGGCTCCGGCAAGTCCACGGTGATGAACATTCTCGGCTGTCTCGACCGGCCCACGCGCGGCCGGTACTTGTTGGACGGGGTGGACGTATCCCAACTGGGGCGCGACGCGCTGGCTGACGTGCGCAACCACAAGCTCGGCTTTGTGTTTCAGAACTTCAACCTGCTGCCGCGCACCTCGGCGCTCGAAAACGTCGAGCTGCCGATGCTCTACGCGCGCGACCACCTGTCCCGGCGCGAGTTGCACGAGCGCGCGCGCCAGGCGTTGGCCCTGGTCGGCCTCGCCGAACGGGCCGGCCATACGCCGAGCCAGCTCTCCGGCGGCCAACAACAACGCGTGGCCATTGCCCGGGCGCTGGTGAACAACCCGGCGTTGGTGTTGGCCGACGAACCGACCGGCAATCTCGACAGCCGCACCAGCATCGAGGTCATGGGCTTGTTCCAGAAGCTCAACGAGGCCGGGATCACGGTGGTCATGGTGACCCACGAGCTGGACATTGCCGCCTTCACCAAACGCAACGTGGTCATGCGCGACGGCCGGGTGGTCAGCGATACCGGCGTGGCCCGCCGGCTCGACGCGGCGGCCGAGTTGCGCCGGATCGAACAGGAACAGCAGGCCGTGCAACTGGCTCCATGAGATTTTTGTCCACCATGCGGATTGCCCTGCGGGCGCTGCGCCGGAACAAACTCCGGTCGGTGCTGACCGCGTTGGGCATCATCATCGGCGTCGGCGCCGTGATTGCGATGGTCGGGATCGGCAACGGGGCCAAAGCGCAGGTCGAAGCGCAAATCGCCAGTCTCGGCCAAAACGTGGTGCTGATCTTTTCCGGCAACTTTTCCGCCGGCGGCGTGCGCAGCGGCTGGGGCGGGGCCGGGACGTTGACCGTCGAGGATGCGGAGGCGATTGCGGCCGAAATTGCCGGCGTGGCGCGGGTCAGCCCCGAAGTGCGGGACCGCCAGCAAGTCCAGGGCAACGGCCTGAATTGGGGCACCTCCATCCTCGGCGAGGGGCCCGACTATCTGGAGATTCGCGACTGGCCGCTCGAATACGGCGCGATGTTCACCCCCGCCGACGTGCGCAGCGCCGGAAAGGTTTGCGTCATCGGCAAGACCATTGAGAACGAGTTGTTCCCGAACGAGGACCCGGTGGGCCAGACATTGCGCATCCGCAACATCCCCTTCAAAATCCTCGGCGTGCTGTCGCCCAAGGGCCTCTCCGTCATGGGGAGCGACCAGGATGACGTGGTCGTCGTGCCGTACACCAGCGCGATGAAACGGTTGTCGCGGCGCACGAGCATCAATTCCATCGTGGTGCAGATCGAATCGAGCGCCGTCGCGGCGCAAGTCCAGGATGACATCGCGGAACTGCTGCGGCAGCGGCACCGGGTCGGGGGCGGGCGCGACGACGATTTCACCATTCGCGGGCAGGAGGAGATCGCCAACATGGCCACCGCCACCACGAAAACGATGACGTTTCTGTTGGCGTCGGTCGCCCTGGTTTCGCTGGTGGTGGGCGGCATTGGGATCATGAACATCATGCTCGTCAGCGTTACCGAACGGACGCGCGAAATTGGGATTCGCATGGCGGTCGGCGCGCATCGCCGGGACATTCTGTTGCAGTTCTTGACGGAGTCCATCACGTTGAGTTCGCTGGGCGGTCTGGTGGGGATCCTGTGCGGCGTGGGCGCCGCCCAACTGATTTCCCAGTTGGCGGGCTGGCCCACCGTGATCTCGGCCGGACCGGTGCTGGTGGCGTTTCTGTTCAGCGCGGTGGTCGGGGTGTTTTTCGGATTCTACCCGGCGCGCAAAGCGGCCCAGCTTGACCCCATCGAGGCGCTCCGCTACGAGTAACGCCATGCTCGACACCGCTCTCCAAGCCGCCGCCGAGGCCGGTCAACTGTTGCGCCAGAACTTCGGCGCGCCATTGACCGTGGACGAGGCGACCCACCACGACATCAAACTGGAAATTGATAAACGCGCCCAAACCGCCATCACGCGGGTGATTCTGGCCGACTTCCCGGACCACGCCATCCTCGGCGAGGAGGGCGTGACCGGCCGCGCCGATGCCGAAGTCCGGTGGGTCGTGGACCCGCTCGACGCGACGGTGAACTATTTTTACGGCATCCCGCATTATTGCACGTCGGTTGCCGCGCAGGTGCGCCGGGGGGATGATTGGGAAACCGTGGCCGGCGCGGTGTACGCGCCCGAGGTGGACGAAATGTTCGCCGCCGCGGCCGGCCAGCCGGCCACGTTGAACGGCCGGGGCATCCACGTCAGCACCCGGGAACGGTTGGAGGATGCCATCGTGGGCATCGGGTTTTTCAAGAGCGACGAAACCATCCGCCGGGGGCTGACGGACTTTCAACAACTCATCGGCCGGGTCCGCAAAATGCGGTTGATGGGGTCCGCCGCGCTCGATGTGGTGTACGTGGCCTGCGGCCGGTTTGACGCGTACATCGAGTACGGGATCAAACTCTGGGACATCTGCGCCGGCACGCTCATTCTGCGCCAAGCCGGCGGCCAGTGCGCGATCGTCCCGGGCGCGGAGCCGCACAGTTTCGACGTGCGGATGACCAATGGGCGCGTGCCGCTGGACATCCAGCCGGGACCGTAACGCTGGCGGCGGTCCTGCTTGCATAATTCCGCGGCTTGCCTAGGATACAGCGCCAACCAACAGAATGAAGGAGCGGTATTTGCCATGGCCGAAGAATTACAACATTTGATTGATCGAATTCACCGCGAGGCGCTCGACAAAGCCGAAACGGAGGCCGCGCAAATCCTGGCTCAGGCAAAGACCAAAGCCGCCGCGGTGGTCCAGCAGGCCGAGGAAAAAGCCCGGGTCATCCTCGAAAAAGCCGAGAAAGATTCACAGGTGTTCGTTGAACGCGGACGCAAAACTCTCGAACAGGCCGCCCGCGACCTCCTGATCACCGTCGGCCAGGGCATCGAAAACATCCTTCGCGACCTCGTGAGCGAAGCTTCCCAACAAGCGCTCGATATCGAGACGCTGAAAAAGATGCTCCTCACCGTGGCACAGGCTTATGCCCGCGAGGACGGCCCGAAAAACCGCATTGCGCTGCTGGTCAGCCCTGCCGACCAGGAACAAATCATTGCCTTCTTCGCCGAAATGTACCGGCAGAAACTGATCGGCAGCGTGGATATTCGCGCCGACAACAACATCTTCAAAGGATTCAAAGTCCGACTCGTGGACGAACATATCGAACATCAATTCACCGACGAAGCCATCGCCGAGGCGCTGTGCAACTTCCTGCGCCCGCACATGGCCGAAATCGTCCACCGTGCCGCCCGCCAAACCGGAGCAAACCAACCGTGAGTTACCATTACGTTCTGGCCTCTCTCCCGATGATGTTCTTCGGCGACCCACCTCCGATCCGGTCCGTGGAATGGCGGCGGCAACTCCAAAACGTATTGCCGGAACAAGATCTGACATGGGTGGACGCCTTCCTCGAAGGACGTCTCATCCAGGGTTGCCGCTTTGCCGATGAATGGTGGGCGCGCGAAACACAATTGCGCAACGCCATCGCCCTCGCCCGCGCTGCCCGACTCGGCACGGAAGCCCGTTCCTATCGTCACGAACACCCCGGCTTCGACATGCAAATCGAAGACGCTGTCACCAACGCTTTCACGAAAGACAATCCGTTGGAACGCGCACGGGAGTTGGATCGTTGCCGGTGGCACATCGCGGATGACCTGGCCCGTCCCGAACCATTCGGCCTTGCGCCCATTCTGGCTTTTGCCATCCATCTCCGCATCGCGGAGTACTGGGCTTCGTTGCAGGACGAGGATGGCCAAAAGGCCGTCGAACAATTTGTCAGCGCCCACGCGCGCTGGGAGAATACCCACGCATGAGTGAGAACATCGGAAAAATCGTCGGCGTCAGCGGTAACCTGCTGATGGTCGAGTTCGAAAAACCCGTCTCGCAAAACGAAGTCGCGTATGCCCTTCTCGACGACCTTCGTTTGAAGGCCGAAGTCATCCGTGTCCGCGGTCGTTACGCGGAATTACAGGTCTTTGAGGATACCACCGGTCTGCGCGAAAACGGCCAGGTCGAGTTTACCGGCGAAATGCTCTCCGTCGAACTCGGCCCCGGCCTGCTCACGCAAATTTTCGACGGCCTGCAGAACCCGCTGCCGAATCTCGCGGCGCAATACGGTTTCTTCCTCCAACGAGGCCGGTATGAGATCGCGTTGCCTCGCGACAAAAAATGGGCGTTCACCCCGGTCGCCAAACCCGGCGACCGTCTCACGGCCGGTGAGACCCTCGGAACGGTGCCCGAAGGCATTTTCCAGCACCGGATTATGCTGCCGTTTCTCTGGCGCGGAACGTGGGAAGTCGTCGAAGTCGCCCCGGCCGGCGCGTACACCGTCGAACAAACGATCGCCAAACTGCGCGACGAACACGGCCAGCTCCGCGAAGCCACCCTGCTGCAACGCTGGCCGGTCAAACTCCCCATCAAGGCCTATGCCGAACGCCTCCGCCCCGTTGAACCACTGGTCACTCGCATTCGCATCATTGACACCTTTTTTCCGGTCGCGCGTGGCGGGACATATTGCATCCCCGGTCCGTTCGGCGCCGGCAAAACCGTTCTCCAGCAAATCACCAGCCGCCATGCGGACGTGGATGTCGTCATCTTTGCCGCCTGCGGCGAACGCGCCGGCGAAGTGGTCGAGACGTTGCGCGAATTTCCTCATTTGCAAGACCCGCGCACCGGTCGCAGCCTGATGGAACGCACATTGATTATTTGCAACACCAGCTCAATGCCGGTGGCGGCGCGCGAAGCGTCGGTGTACACGGCAGTCACGATGGCCGAATATTACCGGCAGATGGGCCTGCATGTGTTGCTGCTCGCCGATTCCACCTCCCGGTGGGCGCAGGCGTTGCGCGAAATGTCGGGCCGACTGGAAGAAATCCCCGGCGAAGAAGCCTTCCCGGCGTACCTGCAATCGGTCATCGCCGCTTTCTATGAGCGCGGCGGACTGGTGAAACTCAAGGACGGCAGCGTCGGTTCGATCACCATCGGCGGCACGGTCAGTCCGGCCGGCGGCAACTTCGAGGAGCCGGTTACGCAATCCACACTCAAAGTTGTCGGCGCGTTTCACGGGTTGTCGCGCGAGCGTTCCGACCAGCGCCGGTACCCGGCGATTCATCCGCTCGAAAGCTGGTCGAAATACACGGGCGTCGTGCCGATGGAAGAAGTGGAATTAGCCCGCCGCGTGCTGCGCGACGGCAATGAAGTCAACCAGATGATGAAAGTCGTCGGCGAGGAAGGCACACCGATGGACGATTTCCTCTTGTATCTGAAGGCCGAATATCTCGATGCGGTTTATCTGCAGCAGGATGCCTATCACGAAATTGACGCCGCCACACCGGCGGAGCGGCAACGGTATGTTTTCCACCGGTTGCACAAGATTCTCCAAACGAAAATGAAATTTGCCGACAAGGATACCGCGCGTCGGTTTTTCCTGCGGTTGACGCAAATGACCAAGGACTGGAATCGGGTGGACATGAAGTCGCCGGAGTTCGCCGCGTTGGAGCACCAAATCGAGAAAACCGTCGCGGAGGTGACCGACTATGCATAAGGTTTATGGCAAGATTGAAAAAATTGCCGGCAGCGTGATCACGGTGCAGGCTGATGACGTCGGGTATCGGGAACTGGCACAGGTTACCTCTCGTCAGGGCACATCGCTGGCGCAAGTGATACGAATCGAAGGCGGGCGCGTGGATTTGCAGGTCTTCGCCGGCGCCCGCGGCATCTCGACCGATGCGCAGGTCCGGTTCCTTGGTCACACGATGCAAGTGCCGTTCTCGGACGCACTGCTCGGGCGCGTCTTCAACGGCAGCGGCCAACCGCGCGACAAAGGCCCGGTGATTTCCGAAAACATGACGCCCATCGGCGGCCCGTCGGTCAACCCGGCCAAACGCATCATCCCGCGCAAAATGGTCCGCACCGGCATCCCCATGATTGATCTCTTCAACACGCTCGTCGAATCGCAGAAACTGCCGATCTTCTCCGTGGCCGGCGAACCGTACAATCAACTGCTTGCCCGCATCGCGATGCAGGCCGAAGTGGACATCATCATCCTCGGTGGCATGGGATTGAAGCATGACGATTACCTTTTCTTCCGCGACACGCTGGAGGAACAGGGCGCGCTCTCCCGTTCGGTGTTGTTCATCCACACCGCCGCCGATCCGATCGTCGAATGTCTCCTCGTGCCGGATGTCAGCCTTGCCGTGGCCGAACAATTTGCGCTCCAAAACAAGCGGGTACTCGTGTTGCTGACCGACATGACCAATTTCGCCGACGCGATGAAGGAAATCGCTGTCACGATGGAACAAGTGCCATCTAATCGCGGTTATCCCGGTGACCTGTACAGTCAATTGGCCGCCCGCTACGAGAAAGCCGTGGACTTCGAGGGGGCCGGCTCGATCACCATTTTGGCGGTGACGACCATGCCGGGCGACGACGTGACGCATCCTGTGCCCGACAACACCGGTTACATCACGGAGGGGCAATTCTACCTCCGCAACGGGCGCATTGAACCGTTCGGGTCGTTGAGCCGGTTGAAACAGTTGGTGAACAACAAGACCCGCGAAGACCACCGCACGATCATGAACACGATGATCCAACTCTACGCGGGGTACCGGGAGACGTTGGAGAAACAGGCGATGGGTTTTCGGATGAGCGCATGGGACAACAAGCTCTTGAAATATGGCCAACGATTCGAAGCCGAAATGATGGATTTGCGGGTAAACATCCCGATTGAGAAGGCGCTCGACCTCGGCTGGCAGATTCTGGCCGATTGCTTCGACGCCGAGGAGACCGGTATCCCGACCAAGCTGACCAGTAAGTTCTGGCCGAAGAAGGATACCGCATGACACCCACTCCTGTCATTCTGAGCGAAGCGAAGAATCTCAGCCGTTGCCGGTTCGCTGATGAACGACAGAGACCCTTCGCTGCGCTCAGGGTGACACGCTAAGGACAATGCCCAAGATCAAGTACACGAAAAACGAGTTGAAAGCGCAGCGTGACGCGCTGGCGCGGTTTCGCCGTTATTTGCCGACGTTACAATTGAAGAAACAGCAGATGCAGATCGAAATCCATCACGCCGAGGCCACTCTCGAAGCCAAACGCCGCGAAGAAGTCGCTGCCCGCCGTGAACTGGCGTCATGGGTCAAGCTGTTCTCCGAGCCGGTGGATTTCTCGCAATATCTCCGCGTTGCCCGCATCAACACCTCGACCGGCAACATTGCCGGCGTGAGCTTTCCCGTGTTCGAGTCCATCGAGTTTGAGCGGCAAACGCCCGATTTGTTCTTCACCCCGGCCTGGGTGGACGACGGGATGGCGATGCTCGAACGTCTCATTCGCTTGCGCATTGATACGCAGATCATTGAAGAACAGATTCACCGGCTTCGCGAAGAGCTTCGTGTCACCACTCAGCGCGTCAATTTGTTTGAGAAAGTGAAGATTCCCGAGACACGTGAAAACATCCGCGTCATCCGCATCGTGCTGGGCGATCAGATGACCGCCGATGTCGTGCGCTCGAAGTTTGCCAAGGCCAAAACCGTGGAACGGACAGGGATGAGCGCCGCATGATCGTGCCGATGAAAAAGGTGACGCTGCTCTGTCTCGCGCACACGCAGGAGGCCACGCTGGAACAGTTGCGCGACCTCGGCATTCTGCATCTGCAACCGGTCAGCCAGCGCGAAAGCGAGAGCGTCGAAGCGGCCCGTCGCGAATACGAATATGTCCGCAATGCTCTTGAGGTGCTGCCCCTGGAGTCGGGCGGCCAGCCTTCGGGACTTGCACCGCGCGAGGTGGTGGCGGAACTCTGGAAACTGATCCACGAACAGCGGGCGCTGGAAGACGAAAAAACGGCGCTTGTCCACGAAGAACAACGTTATCGTCCGTTTGGCCAGTTTGATCCTGCCGCCGTGGAACGGCTGCGCGCGCGCGGGGTCTGGGTGCGGCTCTACCAGAGTTCGCCGGGTATAAAGCTGGTACTGCCGGAGGATGCGGTGTACGTGGAATTGCAGCGGGACAAGACCGCGGTGCATTTTGTGGTTGTGACGCGTGGTCCGGTGGAGGTGCAAAACGCGCAGGAAATTCCTTTGCCGGCTTGTTCGCTCGCTGCCATGCGCGACCGGCTCTTGGCGATTGCCGCCCGGCAGCGTGCGATTCAGGGAGAAATCGCCCGCTATGGCGGCGATTATCCGCAAGTGGCCGCGTTGTTGGCCGATGTGGAAGATCAATGGCGATTTGCTGAAGCGCGCGCTGGCATGGGCGCGGGCGCGGGCGCGGCGATTGCGTATTTGCAGGGCTATTGTCCGGCGGAAGAGGTGGAGAAACTCCGTCAGGTCGCGCCGAAACATGGCTGGGGGCTGGTTGTCGAAGAGCCTGCTGAACAGGATCCGGTGCCGACGCTGTTGCGGTATCCGCGCTGGGTCAAACCCATCGAACCGTTGTTGGAACTGGTCGGCATTCTGCCGGGCTACCGGGAAGTGGATATTGGCGCGGCGTTTTTGATTTTCTTTGCGTTGTTTTTCGCCGTACTGGTCGGGGATGCTGGGTATGGCGCATTGTTTCTGGGAGGCAGCCTCTGGGCGGCGAGGAAGTTCCCGCGAGTGCCGCGCAAGGTGTTCAGTCTGTTGACGATCATGAGCGTGGCAACCCTTCTTTGGGGGGCGCTTAGTGGCGTGTATTTCGGTCTGGCCGTTGAACGGGGGGCGCTGGCGCGGTTGCGAGTCGCGTGGCTGGCCGATCCGGAGAACGTGAAATTCCTCTGTTTCCTCATCGGGGCGATTCATTTGACACTGGCGCATGTGTGGAACATTGTGCGTGCCCCGCGCAGTTGGCAATCGTTCGCGCAACTGGGTTGGATCGGTACGACCTGGACGATGTATTTCTTTGCGTTGAAGATGGTGTTGGGGCGGGAGATGCCGGGGTTTGTCCTGCCGATGTTTGCGGCGGGTGTGACGTTGATCGTGTTGTTCATGACGCCGCCGCGTCAGCTCAAGGGCGAATGGTTCAATCACGCCATGTTGCCGTTGAGTCTCGTGAGCAATTTCGTGGATGTCGTCTCCTACATCCGCCTGTTTGCGGTCGGAACGGCCTCGTTTGCTGTGGCCAACAATTTCAATGCGACGCTGACGCCGATGTTCGGGCACTGGGCGTCGGGGTTGGCGGCGGCCGTGTTTTTGTTGCTGGCGCACGGGCTGAACATTGCGTTGTGCCTGATGGGCGTGATGGTGCACGGGGTGCGCCTGAACACGCTGGAGTTCTCCGGCCACATCGGCATGCAATGGACCGGTATTCCGTTCCAACCCTTTCGCAGCGTCAAACAACCACAACCAGAATAATCACACCGAAAGGAAATCACCATGGACCAACAAACCGCAGTCACCCTTGGGAAAATGGGCGCCGCCACCGTGTTCGGCCTGGCCGCCGTCGGCTCGGCGCTCGGCACGGGCGCGGCCGGCCCTGCCGCGATCGGCGCGTGGAAAAAATGCTATGCCCAGAACAAAACCGCGCCGTTCATCCTCATCGTGTTCGCGGGTGCGCCGATGTCGCAGACCATCTATGGCATGATCCTGATGAATCAGATGGTGGCCCTCTGCAACGCCGCCGGGTTCACCAACTGGGGCGCGATGCTCGGCGCGGGCCTGTTCGGCGGCCTCGCGATTGGGGCGTCCGCCTACTGGCAGGGCGTGGCCGGCGCGGCGGGCTGCGATGCGTTGGCCGAGACCGGCAAAGGGTTTGGCAACTACCTGATGGTGCTCGGCATTATTGAGACCATTGCCCTGTTCATCCTCGTCTTCATCGGCGCGGTGTTCAAAGCGGTGTAACAACGCCACAGCCCAGTCCGCACCCGGATAACCGGCAAAGCTGAATTCCCCGGCCCCGGCGCGTGTCGGCGGTGCCGCCAGAGTCAACTTGGCCCCAAGGAGTTCTCGAAAATATCGTCACGTCAACCGGCAACCCGCGCGGCTGATGGCCCGCAACATGCCGGCAAAGACCAGTTGATGCAGCGGCCAGACCACATACCAGTAGAGCAACCCCCACAAACCAACTGGATCAAAAATCGCCGTCTGGCGGATCACCGCCCCATCGTTAGCCGGCTCGACGACAAACTCCAGCCATGCGCGGCCCGGTAGTTTCATTTCGGCGACCAACAAGAGTCGCCTGCCAGGCTCGAACGCCTCGACCCGCCAGCAATCCACCGGGTCGCCCACTTGCAGCCGCGTCGGGTCGCGCCGGCCGCGTCGCCGATCCGTTCGATGGGCGCGAACGCCTGCGCCACGGTTACCGGCACGGTCACACTGCGAGTGTCCACGAGCCGATTGCCGAATCGCCACCGCCCCAGTGCCGTTGCGTGCCGGCAGCGCTGATGGCGTCCGACCAACGGGTCGCCGCGCATGCGCGGTCTTCGTTGCGCAACGCGCGCGCCATGGCTTCGCGGATGCCGACCGGCTCGATGGGAAACCCGCGCCGCGCCGCGTCGTCGCGGACGATGGTCGGGTGTTGGATGCTGGCGATCAACTTGCGTCCCACGCGCGCGTACAGCGGCGTGACCAGCCCCAGCCACAAGCTCGACAACCGCGGCGTCAGTACCGGCACGGGAATCATCCACCGGCGCAGGCCGCGTTGTCGGGCATACTCGCGCATCAATTCCTGATACGACACAACATCCGGCCCGCCGATTGTGTTTGCGAACCGGGCGTTCTGCGCCAGCACTCGGTATTCGGAGAAAAAACTCATCGGCCAAACGCCCCGCATCCTCCAAGGCCCACGCACCGACCGGGAACTGTTGAAGCGGCTCGCCGAACGGTTGAAGAACGGCGAGCCATTCACCGGCCAGACCATCAACTACCGCAAGGACAGCACACCGTATCTGGCGTCGTGGAACATCAGTCCGATCTGCGACGACAACGGCAAGATTACCCACTTCGTGTCGTTCCAGTTGCACACGCCGCTGCCCCGGCCGCTCAACTGAGCGTGGCCGGGTCGGCCGCGCGGATCAGTTCGAGCAGGACGTGGGGATCGCGGGTGGTGCGGAGTTGTTCGACGACGTATTCGCTCTGCATCAGCCCGCAGATGCGGGCCAGCAGCCGCACCTGAAACTGCGGCGCGTTCTGCGGCGTGAGCAGCATGAAAATGATGTGAATCTTTTCATTGGTCCCGGCCACGGGAATCCCCGCGGCCGACTGGGCAAAAATCACCAAAGGCTGCTCCACCTCCGCGAACCGCGCGTGCGGCACCGCGACGCCGTGGCCCAGATAGGTGCTGACGTCGCGCTCGCGCTCGATGATGGCGCGTTCGATTTTCTCGCGCGGCAACGGCAGCGCGACGGGGCCCAGGCGGCCGAGGATTTGTTTGATGGCCGCAATGATGTGCGGCGCCTGCACATCAAACACCATGCGCAATGTGCTCATCGTGTCGGCGAGAAACACGGGCGGCTCCTTCTCAAACTCGTCTTCAACCGAACCGATAATTTCCTCGATGACATCCTCCAGCGTGATGAACCCGGTCCATTGGCCTCGGGCGTCCACGATGATCGCCACGCGCCGCCGGTGCCGCTGCAGGTCGGCCAAGAGGTTTTCGAGCGGCTGGTTTTCTGTTGCCTTCCAGTACGGGCGCAACAACGGCGTGAGATCCGGCGCGGTTTGGTTGTTCAATCCCTGATACAGAATGTCTTTGACGTGGATGATGCCGAACGGCAACTCCTGGCCGGCGGCGACAACCGGAAAGCGGGAAAACTTGGATTCCTTGATGACCGCGAGGTTCTCCGCCCACGGCGCGTCGCGGTGGATGACTTTGACCGCCTTGACCGGCTTCATCGCGTCGCGCACCTTCAATCCGCCGAGGTCGAACACGTTTTCCAGGAGCAACAGCCGGCGAAACGACATCAGCCCGCTGCTCTGCGACCGTTCGAGGATGATGCGAATTTCGTTTTCGGTGTGGGCGGGATCCTTCAGTGGCGTGGCCAGCCGGAACAACCGCAGGATGGCGTTGGAACTCGTGTTGAGAATCCAGAGCGGCAAGAAAAACAGGAAGTGCGACACCCGCAACGGCACCGCAATCCACAACCCGCTGGCTTCCGCCCGGCGAATGGCGATGGATTTCGGCACCAGTTCACCCAGCAAAATATGGAGAAACGACACGATGATGTAGGCCAGCGTCACCGCCGTCGCCTGCACCACCCCCGGTGAAGCGACGCCGAGCCACATCAGCGGGGCGCTCACCAATTGCTCAAAGGCCGGCTTGCCGGCAAACCCCAGCCCGATACTGGCAAACGTGATGCCGACCTGGCAAACCGACAGATACTCATCGAGGTGTTGTTGGATATGTTGCAGGATCTTCGCACGCCGGTCACCCTGGTCCACCAATTCCTCCACCCGGGTGGGACGCACTTTGACCGCGGCGAATTCCGCCAACACGAAAAAGGCGTTGAGCATCAGCAATAACAGTAAAACAAGTAGCAGCAGAATCAGCATCGCGCCGACATCATGTCAAAACCGGGCCAAATCCGCAATCATCCCGGCGAGACCGGCCGTGACGCGGGCCAGCGCCTCATCATTCACCTTGTCCGGCGTGTCGGTCGGCTCGTGATCATGGCGGTACCGGTACGGCGCGGTGTCGGTGATCAGCGCGGCCCGGTAACCCTCGCGCCAGAACGAGCCGGGATCGCTCCCGTCCACGCCGGGCACCTTGCTCCACGGCGTGCCGCATTCCAGCGGGAAATCCGCGTGTGCCCGGAACGTCGCCACCGCCTCGTGCATCAATGACCGGGACCGCACGTGGCTGCCGAATCCGAGAAAGTTGCCCCGGTCGGGATGGAACCACCGGAAGAAGGCCGGGGCGTGTTGGCGGCCGGGCATGTCGGTGTAGCAACCGCTCTGGTTTCCAGCAAGAGCATCAACCGGATGTCGTCGCGCGTTCCCGGCAAGCGCGGGCATAGACCCGGCGACCCATTCGCGGCGCCTGAAGAAACGGCGGTTCCTTGTTCACGAACGCCACAAACCGGACCGACCGGCTGCGCGCACACACTCGCGACAACTCCAACAACGCCGCGACACCGGTGGCGTTGTCGTTCGCGCCTGGCCAACCGGCCACGCTGTCGTAATGCGCCCCGATCACCCGCCACAGGCCGGTGCCGAGACGAACAAGAGCGCGCCGGTTGACCAGTTCCACGGTGGCAAAGCAGGCGCGACCGGCTTCACCTGTCAATCAAGCTCGTGCCGACAGATTCGATCACGAAAGGGAGGCACTTGCGGGGCGCGGCAGACGCTGAGCAAACCGCGAACCGACGACGATGTATCCGACAACAACGGATTTGCTCACACAGCGCGTGGAGTGTGGATTCCGCTGAAAAAGCCGCAGTTTGAAATTGCGCACCTGCCGGGACGGCGAAAAGTCTGAAAAGTTTTCCAGTTTGCCTCCGGTAAGCACCCGCAACCGACCTCGCGCCCATTTTTTGCCCGACAATTCATCCGGATCCCTCCCACCTTACGCCTGCACGGCGTCCATCTCCCACGCGGTCAGCCGCAGCCAGCGCTTTACGTTGCACGCCGCTCCGGTCAGCCAGTTCTGTAACGCCACTTTCTTCAACCCCCGATACCGCGCGCGCCGCAATCCATGCGCCCGCACCAGTTCGCTGATCCTTCGCTGCGCTCAGGACGCCCTCAATCGCCGCCCGCCGTTTCATCAATCCGGTAAACGCCGTGCTCTTCATCGCCTGCCGCCGCGCTTGCAATACGTCGTGATGTTCGCCCACCACCAAGCTGCGATGACTTTGCTTGCCTCCCACGCACGCGTCCCGGTGCGCGCAGTCCCGACATTGCCAACTCCACTCGAACCGGTAATTCACTTTCCCGCTCGCCGCTTCTGCCAACCGGCTGCATTGCGTGCTCGCTTCGCCGGCCGGACAGGTCGCCTTCCGTGCCGCGATGTCCACCACAAACTCTTCGGCCCGATAGCCCGTGCCATTCGACGCCGAGGGTTGCGCCGGCCCCAGCAACTCCCAGCCTTCCGCGCGCGCCTCGACGATCTTCGCCGCGTGGCTTCGCGGGGTCACATCCCTATATTCAACAATCTGTTATTTTGCGTTCGCCTAATTTACCACAGGTTTTGTTTGCGGCTCTTAGACGATTGTCCGTTGTGCGTCACAGAACACTGGGGTCACATCCCTACATTCAACAATCTGTTGTTTTGCGTTCATCTAACTTGCGCGCCTTAGACGACTGACCGGTTGGCCGGTTGGCCGGTTGGCCGTTGCGCCGTTGCGCCGTTGAATCTATGACTCTCTCCAAAGTCATCTGTCTCCGGCTGCAACCACTACCCGGCACTGCCGGACCATGTCAAAACATTTCTTCGAATGTACTTGCCGACGGGTGCACTGCAAGTTTTGGGCTGGTCCGGAATTGTAGGGCGCAAATCCCTGTCGTTTCGGGTTCGCGCCGCGCCCCTTGTTCACACTCAAAACCAACGACGGGCTGCCGAAACGCTAGGCGTGCCCGCCCTACAAAACTTGCGGTGCGCCCATTGCCGACAGGCATGCTTGCGGCGGCCTGTTGGGCCGTGCTAGCATTGGGCCGCGATGTACAAAGACTTTTACGGCCTGCGGGAATATCCATTCAACATGACGCCGGATCCGGCGTTCTTGTTCCTGAGCCGCAATCACCGGATGGCGCTCGACGTGTTGCGGTATGGCATCCGGGAACGGAAAGGCTTTGTCGCCATCACCGGCGAGGTCGGCGCGGGCAAGACGACACTCTGCCGGGCATTGTTGGACTCGTTCGACGGCACCACCAAGACCGCGTTGGTGCTCAACCCCTGTTTGTCGGCCGCGCAGGTCCTGCGGGTCATCTGCGACGAGTTCCGGCTTCAGCCGGTCAAAACGACGAGGAAGGATTTGTACGACACGCTGAACGCCTTTCTGCTGCGCGAACTGGCCGCCAACCACATCGTGGCACTGATCATTGACGAGGCGCAGAACTTGAAGCCGAGTGTGTTGGAGCAGATCCGGTTGCTGTCGAACTTGGAGACGGCGAAGGAGAAATTGCTGCAGATCGTGCTGGTCGGGCAACCGGAGCTGGGCGCGCTGCTCGCACAGGACAATCTCCGGCAACTCAAACAACGGATCGCGTTGCGGCACCACGTCGAGCCGCTGGCCGCCGAGGAAGTCGGCGAGTATATCGCCCACCGGTGGCGCGTGGCCGGTGGGGACAGCCGGATGCAGTGGGCGCCGGAGGCGTTGACGATGATTTACGAGTACTCGCGCGGGGTGCCGCGGTTGATCAATGTGATTTGCGACAAGGCGTTGCTGGCCGGTTACGTGGCCGAGGCACGGGTCATCAACGCCAGCATGGTCCAGCGCGCCATTGCCGACTCGGAGGGCAAACCGGCATGAGCCTCATCCACGAAGCGCTCCAAAAGGCCGCCCGCGAGAAACAGCGCAACGCCGGCCATCTTCCCCCACCGGCCGCGGTCCCGCCGCCGGCGGCAAAACCGGACCGGTTTCCGGTCGGGGCGATTCTCAGTGCGGTGGTGGCGGCGGCCCTGCTGGTGGGCGTTTTTATTGTGAGCCGACCGGCCGCGCCGCAGAAGTCCGTGCCGCCGCCGCGACCGGTGGCCCCGCCCGCGCCGCCCGCCGCGGTTGAGTTTCAGCTCACCGGAATCATGCAGGATGTGGACGGCAAGTATTTGGCCGTGCTCAACGGCCGGCCGGTGGCGGAAGGCCAGTATGTGGGCGGCGCGACGGTGAAACGCGTGGAACGCGACCGGGTGATTCTGGAGCGCGACGGCCACGAGACGACGGTGCCGTACAACCGATGATCCAGCCAGACGAAGATGTCGCCTTGATGCTGCGCGTGAAACGCGGTGACCGCGAGGCGTTTCGCACCCTCGTCGAACGCTACCAGCGGCCGGTCATCAACATCATCACCCGGTCGATCGGCGACGCGTGGGAGGCGGAGGACCTCGCCCAGCGGGTCTTCGTGCAGGTGTACCGGACGGCGCACCGGTACAAACCGACGGCAAAATTCTCCACGTGGCTGTTCACCATCGTCCACAACACGGTGCTCAACGAACACCGCCGCCGGGCACGGCGCCGGACGGAATCGTTGGAGCAACTCCAGCAGCCCGGCGAAGACAGCGCCGGGTGGCAACCGGCGGACGAGCGGTCGCCCGACCCGGCGCGCGCCGCCGCGGAGCGGGAACTGCGGCGGAAGATCCGGGCCGCGGTCGAGGCACTGCCGGATGCGCAGCGGACGGCGGTCATCCTGTGCCGGTACGAGGGTCTGGCTCTGGAAGAGATCGCGCGGGTGTTGCGCTGCTCGGTGCCGGCCGTCAAATCGCTGTTGCACCGGGCGCGGGTGACGTTGAAGGAGCAGTTGCGGGGGCAGTATTGATTTTGCGCGAAACCTTTAGGAAAATGCGGTGTTCAAGGGGTACAGGTGAACAACATGAATTGCCACGAGGTTCAGAATCAATTTGATGAACGGCTGGACGGACGCTTGGATGACGCGGCCCGGCAGCGGTTCGAGGCTCATGTGGCAGCCTGCGCCGTCTGCCGGAAGGAATGGACGGATTACGCCGCGGCGTGGGAGGCGCTGCGCCGAGTCGAGCCGGTCACGCCGTCGGTGGGATTTGTGGAGCGGACGCTGCGCCGGTTGGACGAAGAAACCGAGCGGCGGCTGTGGCCGGTAGCGATCCGGTGGCTGGCCTACGGCACGGCGCTGGTGGTGTTGGGGCTGGGCAGCGGGTTGATGTGGCGGCAGCATGCGGAGCGCGAGCGCGCCCGGCTGTACGCCAAGATTCAAGGCAGTGATTACCTCGAAGATTTTGACGTGGTGGCAAACTTGGAGCGGTTGACCGCGAACGACAAGGAGGCGCTGTGAACCGGGCCGTCGCATGCGGGGTGTGCGGGGCCTGCTGGCTGCTGGCCAGCGCCGCGTTCGCGGCCAAGTCCGCGACCAACCGGCCCCCTGCCGAAACAGACTGGCCCAGCCGGTTGTCCACGAATGCCGAGGAACAGGTCGCGCTCGAACAGAAGCTCAACGAGGCGTGGGCGGCCCTGCCGTTGAAGAACAAATTAATGCTCATGCGGTCGCAGACGGCGCTGCGCGCCATGCCGAAGGAAGAACGGCAGTTCATCGAGGAACGCATCAACCGGTTTCTCGCCATGAATCCCGCCGAACGCGAACAGTTGAAGCGCAACCAACAGCGGTGGAATAAAATGTCGCCCGCCGAACGCGAGCAGGCGCGCGCGGCGTATGAGAAACACCGGAAAGAATTCGCGGAGCGAACGCGAAAGTTGCCGCCCCCGGTGCTGGAGCCGTTGGCCGGCGCCGTGACGGCCACCAATCAACCAACCAACCCCACCACAGGAGGTGCCCCATGAAACGTCTGTTGACCGCACTCTGCCTCGGCGTCTGGCTTGTCAGCCTGGCCGGCGCGGAAGAATCAGCCCCCAAGGAACGTCCGGCCGGACATACCGGCCAATACGGCCCGGGCTTGCTCCTGCCGCAGGCCGTGCTGGCCGACCTGCAACTCACCGACGCGCAACAAGCCCAGTACAAGGAGTTGCAGGCCAAGTTCGACAAGGAACGCGCCGGACTCACCGCCGGCCATCCTGACCAGATGCTGGAACTGCGCAAACAGTTGAAGGCCGCCGAAGAGGCCAAGGACGAAGCCAAAATCACCGCGCTGCGCCAGCAAATGGGCGAGCTGATGAAGCCCATGCGTGAATTGCGCGAGAAGTACATGAAGGAAGTCCGCGCGATGCTCACGCCGGAGCAGATGACAAAACTCGACGCCGCCCTCAAGAAGTTCCGTGAACACGGTGGCGGCCACCGGCAACACGGCGCGGCCGTGACCCGGTAACTGGTTGCTCCCCGGGCGCGCCGGGTGGATTCACTCCGCCCGGCGCGCTTCTGCTTTGCACCAGACCGGCCACGGCGTATGATGCGGCCCGATGAACGCGCGCTTGGTGAACGGGTTGGCCGTGGTGACGCTGCTCTACGGCTTGCACGTTTCCCTCAAGACGACCAAAATTTTCCGTCACCCGACGTGGGACGCCCACAACGACGTCGGGCAATTCTGGAGCGAATTCGCTGTTCACTACCGGTTCGCCCGGTTTTTTGCGGAAGGCCGGGACTGGAGTGAACTGAGCCGCGACCGGGCCATCCAGTATCCGGACACGATCAACGACTGGGCCGAGTTCACCATCGCGATGGAAGTGCCGGTCGGCGTGCTCTACCGGTGGCTGCAGCCGGCAATTCCGTTTCACGTTTGGGTGGTCTGGTACGACTGCCTCGTGTCGAGTCTGACGTTGTTTGCGGTGTTTTTTCTGGCCCGGGCACTGTGGCGCAGCAACCTGGCCGGCGTCGCCGCCGCGCTCCTGTACGCCACGCTCTATCCCAGCTACGGACGCACGGTAAAGAACTTGTTTCTCCGGGAAGACTTCGCGTTGCCGCTGATCGTGTTCGCGTTGTTCTTTTCGGTCCGGGCGCTGCAAGAGCAACGAACCCGCCACCAGGTGCTGGCCGGCTTGTGTTGGCTGGCCGCGCTGGCGAGTTGGCACCTCACGCAGTTTGTCCTCGCCGTCGCCGTCGGGGCCGCGACGCTCGTGTATCTCGGCCGGGGGGAGTCGCCGCGGGTGCCGTGGTTGGTGCTGACGTTGGCCGCGGGGGCGGTGCTGATCCCGGTCTTGCAGGCGAAACAGTTTTATCTGGCGCCAACGATGGGTGTGTTGTACGCGCTGGGATTGGCAGTCTGGGTGGACGGCGGGCGGCGGAAAACGCTCCTCGTGTTCACGGGCGCCGCCGTGTTGTTGCTGGCACTGGGCGGGTGGCTACAGGCGGCGTACGGGCATGTGTACCAGTTGTTTTTCTACAAGCTCCGGTATCTCGGCGTGAAACCGGACAGCCCGGCGGCGCTGCCGTGGGAAGCGCGGTGCCTCTGGGAGGGCGCGTTCAACACGGCGGCGCCGCGCGATTGGTGGCAATACCTGGGTTGGGCGGGACCGCTGGCGCTGGCGGCGGCCTGGAAACAGCGCCGGACCGAAACGCGGTTCGTCGTGTTCACGTTGTTGTTGGTCCCGCTGAGTTGGATGGTGATCCGGTATTTTACGTTTCTGGCGGTCGCGGCGGCGGCGGTGGCGGCGGGATTGGCGGCGGACCGGTGGCGGTGGCGCGTGGCGGTGCTGGCGGCGGGCGTGTGGCAGTTGGCGCACCTGAACACCGCGCCGCTCGACCGCGCTCCGGTCCAGCCGGCTCACTACCAGCCGGTTGTCGCCTGGTTGCGCGCCCACACGCCGACGAACGCCGTCGTGCTGGCCGGCGTCTCGGAGTCGCCGGTGTTTCTCGCGCACACCGGGCGGCCGATCATCTTGCACTCGAAATTCGAGAACTGGGAAATCCGCGACCGGTACCGGGAATATCTGGCGGCGTTGTACGGCACCGAGGAGCAACTGGCGGCGTTCGCCCGGCGATATGGGGCGGACTATTTCATCTATGACCGGGGTTGCCTGCGGACCGGCCTGGACACGTGGCGCTACAAAGCCGACCGGCTCGCGCCGCTGCCGGCCGAATCCGTCGCGCGCCGGATGGAGGAGGCGCCAGAGACATTGCGGGAGTTTGACCGGAGGCTCGCGACCGACCGGTTTGTCATTTTCAGAGTCCAGCCGGCGTGGTATGTTGCCGCCCGATGACCTTGGCGGAACTTCAGAAAATCTATGACCAGCCGTTGTTTGATTTGCTGCAACAGGCGCGCGCGGTGTACCGGGCGCATTGGCCGGATGACGCAGTGCAGTTGTGCACGTTGTTGAGCATCAAAACCGGCAACTGCAGCGAGGATTGTTCGTACTGCGCCCAGAGCGCCCGCTACGCCACGGAAGTGAAGCCGACCGCCCTGATGGGGCCGGCGGAAGTGGCGGCGCTGGCGCGGCGGGCCAAAGAGAACGGGGCCACTCGATTTTGCATGGGCGCGGCGTGGAGCGGCGTGCGCGAAGGCACCGCGCAGTTCGAGCAGGTGCTGGCCATCATCCGGGCGGTGCACGATCTCGGCATCGAAGTCTGCGTGACGTTGGGTCACCTTACCGCAGGCGCGGCCCGGCAACTCCGGGCGGCGGGGTTGAAAGTGTACAACCACAATCTGGATACCGGGCCGGAGTTTTATGGAAAAATCGTCACGACCCACCGGTTTGAGGACCGGCTGAACACCATCCGGGCCGTCCAACAAGCCGGGCTATCGCTTTGTTGCGGCGGGATCATCGGGATGGGCGAGAGCGTGACCGACCGGCTGCGGATGCTGGAAGTGTTGACCGGGTTCGACCCTCCACCAGAGAGCGTGCCGCTCAACTGCCTGGTGCCGATCCCCGGCACGCCGCTGGAAAACCAGCGGCCGGTGGATGTGTTCGACCTGGTCCGGTTGATTGCCACCGCGCGCATCGCGCTGCCGCAATCCCGGGTCCGCCTGGCGGCGGGACGCGCCCGGTTGTCGCGCGAGGCGCAGGCGCTGTGCCTGTTTGCCGGCGCCAATTCGATTTTCTTTGGCGACCAACTGCTGACCACCCCCAACACCGGTGAAGACGCCGACCGGCAGTTGCTCACGGCGTTGGGACTGCGGCCGCAAACGGCGCGCGCGCACGATTCTAGTGCCGGGCTTCCCACGCGGCTTCCGCTTCCGTGAAATACTGGACGCGGGTTTTTTTGTATTCTTTCGTGGAGTACAGGATCGCGTGGTTGGAAATGCCGGTTTCCCGGGCCATCTCCGCCACGACAGCGTTGCATTCTTCCCGGCTGCGGGCGTGGATCATGGTGAAGAGGTTGTACGGCCAGTCGGGATAACTCGGTCGCCGGTAACAATGCGTGACGGCCCGGTAGGCCGCCATCGTTTCCCCCACCGTCATGACATCGGCCTCTGGCACCGCCCAGACGCCCATGCCGTTGGCGCTGAACCCAAGTTCCCGGTGCCGCAATACCGCGCTGAACCGGCGCAGTTGGCCCGCCGCGATCATCTCGGCGGTGAGCCGCTGCAACTCCTCCAGCGAAATGCCGAGCCGACCGGCCATCGCCACAAACGGCTCCGGCTCGACCGGCAAATCCTGCTGCATTTCGCGGACAAACGGGATGTGCACGGGTGCCGCACCGGCGTTCCGGTCTTTGTGCGAATAACCACCGGCTTTCTTCTCGCCGGCGCGGGCGTTGCCTTCGACATCGAGTTCCACGCCGATCTTGAACAGGTGCAACGTCGGCAACAGCCGGGTGCTGAGCGCGCCACTCTCCCGGTGCAGGATGGCCACCGTCTTTTCCAAACCGAGCCGGGAGGTCGGCGCGACAGCAATGGTGTACCAGAGGTTGAAGGCGTGATCGCGCTGGTAATTGTGCGAGACCCCCGGATGCGCGCTGATGACCGCTGCCGCCTCGTCGAGCCGCGCCGGCTCGTACCGGGCAGCCACGAGCGACGATGCATAGCCGAGCGATGGGGTGTCGAAAATGGCGCTGATCTGCCGAATCACGCGCCCGGCTTTGAGCGCGACGATGCGTTGCATCACTTCCGGTTCGCCGAGGCCGAGCCGGTCGCCGAGCGCCGCGAACGGCCGGGCCACGACCGGCACTTCTTTCTGAATCAGGGCCAGCAGTTTCTTGTCGAGTTCGTCCATGGTTGCCACGGGAGCGGTTTCGTGCGATTAGATAGCCGTTTTCGAGAGGAGAATCAAACTGATGAGCGAGATCATTACAGTGGCGAAAGTCGCGGAACTCAGGCCCGGCGAGGGCAAGGTGGTGACCGCCGGCGACCGGGAGGTGGCGGTGTTCAACGTGGCCGGCAAGTTTTACGCGGTGGACAACCTCTGCCCGCACCGCGGCGGCCCGCTCGGCGAGGGCGTGCTCGACGGCCACGTCGTGACGTGTCCGTGGCACGGCTGGCGGTTCGATGTCTGCACCGGCGTCTCGCCCGTGGTGCCGACAGCGAAAGTGGATACGTTTGAAGTCGCCATCGAGGGCGACGAAGTGAAGGTGAAAATCTGATGGCCCTGAAATCCGCATGGGAATTGGCGCTGGAACGGACCGGCGGCGCGAGTTCCGCCAAGTTGACGGCGGACCAGAAGAAGAAAATCGCCGAGCTGGAACAGCTCTACACCGCGAAGATCGCGCAGGAAGAGCTGACATTGCGGCCAAAGATCGCCGCCGCCGCGGACCCCGCAGAGCGGCAGAAACTCGAAGAAACCCTTCGCAACGAAATCGCTCGGCTCCGCGCCAAACTCGAAGCCGAAAAGGACAAGGTCCGGCAGGAGAAAGCGCCGTGACCCGGCGGTGGCCACGCGGAAACGTGGCCCTCCGACCGCGGAGGGGCGCGCTTCCGCGCGACCGCCGGGCGGTCTGCGCCCTGGTCAGCGGCGGCCTCGACAGTTGCGTGATGGTTGCCGAACTCGCGCGCCGCTACCGGAAAGTTTTTCCTGTTTACATCCGGCAGGGGCTGATCTGGGAAGCTGCCGAACTCCGGCACCTGCGCCGGTATCTCAAGGCAATCCACGCGGAACCGTTGACCGTTCTTGATTTGCCGGTCGCCGACCTCTACCGGCGTCACTGGAGCACCACCGGCCGTCAAACCCCGGGCGCGAAAACGCCTGACAACGCCGTTTATCTGCCCGGCCGCAACCTGATGCTGCTCGCGAAGACGGCGGTATTCTGCGCGCTTCACCAGATACCGGTCATCGCCATCGGCACGCTGGCCGGCAACCCGTTTCCCGACGCCACGCCGGAGTTCTTCCGCGACTTCGGCCGGCTCGCCGGCGTGCGGGTCCTGGCGCCATTCCGGCGGCTGACGAAAACCCAAGTGATCCGGCGCGGCCGGCGGTTGCCGTTGCAATGGAGTTTTTCCTGCCTGCATCCCCAGCGCGGCCGGCACTGTGGCCGCTGCAACAAATGCGCGGAACGCCAGCAGGCCTTCGCCGCCGCCGCGGTCCCCGATCAAACGCGCTATGCCGGTTGACGGCCCTTGTGGTATAACCCCGGCCCATGAACCGCATGTGCGCCTGGTGCCAAAAGGGGCTGACGGAAGTCGTGTTGGACACGTCGTCCGCGGGAGCGGACTCCCTCTGCGCCGTCTGCCGGCAGGAGTTGTTCCAGTCGCCGACTCCGCAGTCGCTGGCCGCCTACCTTGACCAGCTGGACGTGCCGGTCCTGGTGATGGCCGACGACGTGCGGGTGGTGGGGGCGAACGCCGCCGCCCGGGCCTTGCTCGGCAAGGACGCGGCGAACCTCGACGGTCAACTTTACGGCGACGTGATCGAATGCGCGTACGCGCGGCTGCCCGGCGGCTGCGGCAACACCGAACATTGCAAAGCCTGCGCCATCCGTCATCTTGTCACCGGCACACAACTCACCGGCCAGAGTCACCGGAATGTCCCGGCCTATCAAGACATCGTGTGCCCCGGCGGGATCCGGGAGACCCGGTACCTTGTTTCCACGGAGAAAGCCGGCCACTTCGTCCTGCTGCGGATTGACGAAGTCACCCCGCGTTAGCCATGGCCTACGATTCTTTGCGCGATTTCGTCAGCGCCCTCGACGCCGCGGGCGAATTGAAACGCATCCCGGTCGAAGTGGATCCGGTGCTGGAAATCACAGAGATCGCCGACCGCGAGATGAAATCCGCCGGCGGCGGCAAGGCGTTGCTGTTCGAGAAATGCAAGGGCAGCCGGTATCCGCTGCTCATCAACGCGTACGGCTCCACCAAACGCATGGCGCTGGCGCTCGGCGTCGGCGATGTCGAGGAAATTGCGCGGGAGTTGGAGACGATCCTCAAAGCCAAGCCGCCGGCCTCATTCAAGGAAGCATTGGCGTTGCTGGGCACCGCGCTGGAGTTGCGGCACGCGAAGCCGCGGAGCGGCGGAGTTCTCAGTGCTCAGTTCTCAGTTCTCAGTTTGAACGAACTGCCGATTCAGAAATGCTGGCCGCAGGACGCGGGGCGGTTCATCACGCTGCCGCTGGTCATCACCCGCGACCCCGACACGGGCGCGCGCAACGTCGGGATGTACCGGATGCAGGTGATTGACGACCGGACGACGTTCATGCACTGGCAACTCCACAAGACCGGGGCGCGCCACTGGCGCCGGTATTGCGAGTTGAACCGGCGGATGCCGGTGACCGTGGCGCTCGGCGGCGACCCGGTGTACGCCTTTTGCGCCAGCGCGCCACTGCCGGACGGGATTGACGAGTTTCAACTGGCCGGCTTTCTGCGGAAGAAGTCGGTCGAGTTGGTCGGGGACGCGCCGGTGGATTGCGATTTTGTGCTGGAAGGTTACGTGGACCCGGCGGAGCCGGTCGGGATGGAGGGACCGTTTGGCGACCACACCGGCTACTACACGTTGCCGGAGCCGTATCCGAAGTTTCACATCGAACGGATCACCGCCCGGCCCGACGCGATTTATCCGAGCACGATTGTCGGGGTGCCGCCGATGGAAGATTTCTACATGGGCACCGCCAGCGTGCGGATTTTTTTGCCGGTGTTCCAGCTGACGTTCCCGGAAATCGTGGACATCGCCCTGCCGGCGGAGGGCGTGTTCCACAACCTCGTCATCGTCAGCATCAAGAAACAGTTCCCGTATCATGCGATGAAGGTGATGCACGGGTTGTGGGGCATGGGGCAAATGATGTTCACAAAAATGATCGTCGTGGTGGACGCCGACGTGAACGTCCACGACACCCGGGCAGTGCTGTTTCGGCTCTGCGCCAACATTGACCCGCAGCGCGATCTCATTTTCACCAAAGGTCCCGCCGATGTGCTCGATCATGCCACGCCGGCACTGGGTTTTGGCAGCAAGCTCGGCATGGACGCCACCCACAAACTGCCCGGCGAAAAGGACTGTCGCCCGTGGCCGGCGTTGATCACGATGGATCCCGCGGTGAAAAAGAGGGCGGATGAGTTGCTCGGGAAACTGTCATTCTGAGCGGAGCGAAGAATCTCTGTCGTGAAGGCCGAGACCCTTCGCTTCGCTCAGGGTGACAAATTGAGGGATCAAGGATTCATCTGTCCGGCCTGTGGCGCGGAGGTGCCGGTCAAGGCGCAGGCGTGTCCGGAATGCGGTTCGGACGATAAGACCGGCTGGTCGGACGACACGATGTACGACGGCACCGGCATTGAAGACTCGGACGAATTTGATTACGCGGAGTGGCGGCGTCGGGAACTGAGGCCGGCACGCCCGGCCAGTGGTTGGGGATGGTGGTTGGTCGCGGTGGGGCTGCTGGCGGTGTTGGTCTGGTGGTTGATCCGGCGATGACAACCCGGTGGTTATTGATTCTCGTGTTGGCACTGGCAGCCGGCCTGCGTCTGTTTCAACTGACTGACCGGGTGGTGTGGTTTGACGAGGCGGTGTCGCTGCTCGTGGCGCGGGCCGCGCCGGCGGAGATCGTCGCGGCGGCGCAGGACGACACGCATCCGCCGGGTTACAACCTCGTCCTCCATTTTCTCCCGCGTGGTGAGTTCCCGGCGCGCTTGTTTTCGGTGGGGTGCGGCGTGTTGACGGTGGCGGTTGTTTTTCTCATCGGCAGGACGGGCTGGCCCAGCCCGCCGTCTGCGTCGGCGGTGGAAACTGCACGGCGCACTGGGCCAGCGCGCCCGACCACGGCCGGTGTCGCGAGCGCCGTACTGCTGGCGTTGTGTCCGCTGCATGTCTGGTACTCGCAAGAAATTCGGATGTACGCGCTCCAGACGTTGCTCGTGACGATGTCGTGGTGGCTGCTGCTTTCGCGGCGGTGGCCGGCCTATGCGGTGGTGACGGCGTTGAGTTTGTACACGCAATACACGTCGGCGTTCGCCATCGTCGCGCAAAGTGTGTACGTGGTTTGGCGGGAACGGGACGCATTCCGGTCGTGGCTGTGGGCGGTGGCGGCGGTGGCGGTGTTGTTTGCGCCGGGGGTGCCGCTGTTGGCCCGGCAGTACGGCGGCGGGACGTTCGGGTATTGGATGAAGGATTTTTCGTGGGCGGACCCGGTGCGTTTTTTTGCCTTGTTGACCGGGGCGATTCCGAAGAATCCGGGGCCGTACTGGCCGTGGGTGATGGTGAGTGTCGCGGTAATCACGGCGGCGATAATGAACACGGACGCGCGGAAGCGCGTCCCTCCGCTGCTATTATGGTTACTGGTGCCGGTGGGGTTGCTGGCGGTGTTGTCGGTGCGGGCGAACGTGTTTCTGCCCCGCACGCTGGTGATGGTCACGCCTGCGTTTGCGCTGCTTCTCGGCGCGGCCGTGGCCGGGGGGAAGAACGGTCGCTGGCCTTCACTGAAGGCTATCCTGACGGTCCTGGTGGTGGCGGGGAATTTGTGGGCGTTGTCCCGGTATTATTTTGCGGAGAACGCGTGGATCCGGTCGGACTTGCGGGCGGCCGCGGCGCGGGTGGCGGCGGGGTATCGGCCCGGGGACTTGGTGGTGCACACCTCCCGGTTCTCCTACCGGCCATTTCAGGTCTATCTTGACCCGACGATTCCGCAGGTGGTGGAACGGGAGACGGAGCCGATGCCGGCGTTGTTCCAGGTGATTGGGTCGCGCGAGTTGCCGGCCGCGGTGACCGGTCGGGTGTGGTTGGTGACGTTTCCGGATTTTCAGCGGCCCGACGCGGGCGCAGTGACGGCGGCGTGGCTGGCAAAAACGCCGCGGGAAGTCATCCGGCTTGATTGCGGCCGGGCTGCCCCGTAAAGTGCCGGTCACCGGCGCATGAAACACTCTGATTTTGTCCATTTGCATTTGCACACCGAGTACAGCCTGCTCGACGGGGCGTGCCGGATTGGCGATGTCATGGAGAAAGCGCGCGCCCACAAGATGCCGGCGGTGGCGATCACCGATCACGGGGCGATGTACGGCGTGATTGATTTTTACAAGGAAGCCGTTGCGCAGGGGATCAAACCGATCATCGGCTGCGAGATGTACATCGCACCGGGCAGCCGGTTCGAGAAGAAGGCGAGCAGCGCGCGCGAGGCGGCGTTTCATTTGGTGGTGCTGGCCAAGAACGAGGTCGGGTACAAGAATTTGCTCAAACTGGCCACGGCGGCGCAGCTCGAGGGGTTTTATTACAAGCCGCGGATTGACAAGGAACTGCTCGCGCAACACGCGAAGGGATTGATCGGGTTGACCGCCTGCCTCAAAGGCGAGGTGCCGAGCAAGATTCTCCACGAGATGCCGGCGGAGGCGCGGAAAGCGCTCGATGATTACCGGCAGATTTTCGCGCCGGGCGATTTCTATGTCGAACTCCACGATCACGGCCTGCCGGACCAGCGGAAAGTCAACCCGGTGCTCCGGCAGTTTGCCAGGGAGTTCAACCTCCCGCTGGTGGCGACGAACGACGTGCATTACATCGAGCACGAGCACTGGGAGGCGCATGACTGCCTGATTTGTTTGCAGTCGCAGGCGAAACTGGCCGACGAGAAACGGCTGCGGTACGGCAGCGACCAGTTTTACATGAAGACGCCGGCGGAGATGCACGCGCTGTTTGCGGAGGTGCCGGAGGCGCTGCACAACACGGTGGCGGTGGCGGAGAAGTGCGAACTGCTGCTGGAGTTCGGCAAGCTGCGGTTTCCGACGTATCACCCGCCGGACGGCATCTCCCGCGAGAAATATCTCCGGCAACTCGTGGAGCAGGGGTTGCACGACCGGTATGGCGACCGGCTCACGCCGGCCATCCGCCAGCGCGCCGAGCACGAGCTGCAGATCATCGAGAAACAGGGTTTTGTCAGTTATTTCCTGATTGTGTGGGACTTTGTGCATTTTGCGAAGAGCCAGGGCATTCCGGTCGGTCCGGGGCGCGGCAGCGCGGCCGGCAGCCTTGTGGCGTACGCGTTGCGGATTACCGACATTGATCCGATCCGGTACAATCTGTTTTTCGAGCGGTTTTTGAATCCCGAACGCGTGTCGCCGCCGGACATTGACATGGATTTCTGCTACAACCGGCGGCCGGAAGTCATTGAGTATGTCCGCAAGAAGTACGGCGCCGATCACGTGGCGCAGATCATCACGTTCGGCACGCTCGGGGCGAAGATGGTGGTGCGCGACGTCGGCCGGGTGCTCGGGTTGGAGTATTCCGACTGCGACCGGATCGCCAAGATGATCCCGCCGGATCTGCATATGACCCTGAAGAAGGCGTTGGAGATCAATCCGGAGCTGAAGCAGGCGTATGAGCAGGAGGAAATGACCCGGCGGGTGATTGATTACGGGTTCACGCTGGAGGGGTTGGCCCGCAACGCCAGCACGCACGCCGCCGGGGTGGTCATCGGCGCGGAGCCGCTGACGAACATCGTGCCGTTGACGCGCGGCACGAACGAGTCGGACATCGTCACGCAATATTCGATGAATCCGCTGGGCGAGCTGGGGTTGTTGAAAATGGACTTCCTCGGCCTGAAGACGCTGACGGTCATCAAGGATTGCCTGGACCTGGTCGAGCAAACGACCGGCCAGCGCGTGGACATTGCGCGCATCCCGCTCGACGACCCGAAGACATTTGCGCTGCTCAAAAAGGCCAATACCATCGGCGTGTTCCAACTGGAATCGGGCGGCATGCGCGACCTTTGCCGGCGGATCGGGATTGATTCCATCGAGACGATTAACGCCCTGATCGCGCTCTACCGGCCGGGGCCGATGCAGTTTATTGATGACTACATCGCCCGCAAGCACGGCAAGGTCAAAATCGAGTACGACCATCCGTTACTGGAGCCAATCCTCAAGGAGACCTACGGCATCTTCGTCTATCAGGAGCAGGTGATGCAGGCGGCCAACACGTTGGCCGGCTACACGCTCGGCGGCGCGGACATGCTCCGCCGCGCGATGGGGAAGAAGAAGCCGGAGGAAATGGCCAAACAGCGCGAGGTCTTCATCCAGGGCTGCGCGCGCCATCACAAAATCCCCCGCGCCAAAGCCGAAAAGATTTTTGAGGTGCTGGAAAAGTTTGCCGGCTACGGGTTCAACAAATCCCACAGCGCGGCCTACGCCGTCGTCGCCTACCAAACGGCCTATCTCAAGGCCAACTACCCGGTGGAGTTCATGGCCGCGTTGCTCTCCAATGAACTCGCCAACACCGACAAAATCCAGCAGTTCGTCCACGAATGCCGGCGGATGGGCATCCCGGTGTTGCCGCCCGACGTGAACGCCAGCGGCGTCCGGTTCACCGTCGAACAGGCTGCCAACTTGTTCACGCCAACGAAGGACAAGCAAGCCGAGTCAGACGAGACGCGATCCTCCGCAAATGCTTGTCCTGCCAAGGCCATCCGCTTTGGCCTGGCCGGCATCAAGAACGTCGGGGAAATCGCCGTGCAAAGCATCATCGCCGTCCGCGCGCAAGGCGGCCCGTTCAAGTCCTTCGCGGATTTCTGTGACCGGATTGATCTGCGCGTCGTCAACAAGAAGGTGATCGAAAGTCTGATCAAATGCGGCGCATTCGACGCCCTCGAGCCGCACCGGGCGCGGTTGTTTGCCGACCTCGAATATCAGATGAACCGGGCGAGCACCGTGCAGCACGACCGGGAACGCGGGCAGGCGGCACTGTTCGAGGTCGCGCCGGTGCACGCCCGCCGGCAGGCCGCCGTCGCGCCGGCGGTCGAATGGTCCGCCAGCCAGATGTTGGCGTTCGAGAAGGAACTGCTCGGCTTTTACGTCAGCGGCCACCCGTTGAGCCAGTATGCCGAGGTGCTGCGCCGGTATGAGTTGACTTCGACGGCGCGGTTGCCGGAATTGCAGGACGGCCAGATGATCCGGCTCGGCGGGATTGTTGCCAAGTTGCAACCGAAGCTGACCAAGCAGGGCAAACCCATGGCCGCGCTCACCCTGGAAGACCTCGACGGCAGCGTGGAAGTGCTGGTATTCCCGGAAACCTACGCCAAATACGCCCCGCAACTGCAGGCCGACGCCGCCCTCTTTGTGTCCGGCACCGTCAACCTTCGCGAAGACAAGCCGAAGTTGTTCGCCGAACAGATCATCCCGCTGGCCGACGTGCCCCAAAAGTTCACCAAAGCCGTCCACATCCGCCTCCCGGCGGAAACCACGTCGGCCGACGCGCTCGACAAGGTGCACGCCGTCCTCACCGCGCACAAAGGCGGCACGCCGGTCCTGTTCTGCTTCATGTACGACGACGGCAAGTGTGTGTTCCTCGAAACACACGAGCAATTTGCGGTGACGCCGTCGGACACCCTGGTTCAGGAACTCGAAGCCATTCTCGGCGAGGACACGGTCTGGCTGAAAGTGGACACCGAAAAGCTGACGGCAATCACCCAGTCCCCGCCCCGCCGGTCCTGGGAGCGGAAGCCCAAAGCCCCGCCGCAAAAAGCCATTCTTTGGGACAGCAACCGGCCCGAGAAGAATTAACGGGAATCCACGCCGCCGTCTCGACCGTGGCCCAACAGGCGTCGCTTGTGAGCGGCCGGCGCGACGGTGGACGGCAGGGTCGGCCCGGCAAGGGGCGTCAGACCGGCAGCTTCGGCACCGCCGCCAACAGTTTCTTCGTGTACTCGTGCTGCGGGGCGGCGTAAATCTGTTCGGCCGGCGCGGCCTCGACGATCTTGCCGTAGTACATCACCAGCACCCGGTCGCTGATGTGTTCGACCACCGCGAGATCGTGGGCGATGAACAGGTAGGTCAGCTTGAATTGCTCCTGCAAATCCTGGAGGAGATTGATGATCTGCGCCTGCACGCTGACATCGAGCGCGCTGACCGGCTCGTCGCAAACGATGAATTTCGGCTGCACCGCGAGCGCGCGGGCGATGCCGATGCGCTGGCGCTGGCCGCCGCTGAACTCGTGGGGGTACCGGCGCGCGTGGTCGGGCGACAAGCCGACCGACCGGAGCAGTTCGGCCACGCGCTCTTGCTCGTCACTCTTGCTCTTGCTCAGTTTGTGGACCCGCAGCGGTTCGCCGACGATGGCGCCGACCGTCATGCGCGGGTTGAGCGAGCCGACCGGGTCTTGAAAGATCATCTGCGCCTGCCGGCGGAACGCTTTCGTCTCCCACTCCGCCACGTTTTGGCCCTGGAACCGGATTTCGCCGGCGGTCGGTTCGTAGAGGCGGACGATGGTCCGGCCCAGCGTGGTTTTACCGCAACCGGATTCGCCGACGAGGCCGACCGTCTCGCCTTCGTTGATCGCGAACGTGACGCCGTCCACGGCCTTGACCCAGCCGACCGGGCGTTGGAGCAGCCCGGCCCGGATCGGGAAATGCGTTTTGAGGTCGGTGACTTCGAGCAGGCTCATGGTGTATCCCCGTACGGACAACGAACGCGACCATCAACCAACTCCGGTTCGGGGTCGCGCGCGCAGTCGGGGCGGGCAACAGCGCAGCGCGGGTGAAACTTGCAGCCCGCCGGCAACTGCGCCGGGTTGGGCACATTGCCGGGAATGGATTGCAGCCGGTTGCGCCGCGCGCCGAGTTTGGGGAGCGACCGCAGCAACGCCGCCGTGTAGGGATGTCGGGGGTGGCGGAGGAGCGCGGCGGCCGGGGCGTATTCGACAATCCGCCCGGCATACATCACCGCCACGTTGTCCGCGATGCCGCCGACAATGCCGAGGTTGTGGGTGATAAGCAGGATGCTCATCTGGAGTTTCGCTTTGAGCTCCTTGAGCAGGTCGAGAATCTGCGCCTGAATCGTCACGTCGAGCGCGGTGGTCGGTTCGTCGGCGACGAGCAGGTCCGGTTGGCAGGCGAGCGCCATGGCGATCATCACGCGCTGTTGCTGGCCGCCGCTGAGTTGGTGCGGGTAATCGCGCAGCCGCCGCTCGGGTTCCGGAATGTGGACGAGTCGGAGCAACCGGATGACCTCGGCGTCGGTGGCCGCTTCGGGCCGGTGGAGTTGCAGCGCCTCTTTGATTTGGTTGCCGATGCGGAATACCGGATTTAACGAGGTGGCCGGCTCCTGAAAGATGTACGAGATTTTGGCGCCACGAATTGCGCGGAGCCGGGCGCGGTCCATTTGCAGCACGTCTTCGCCGTCGAGTCGAATCTCGCCGCCTTTGTACACGCCGGGCGGAGTGGCGACGAGTTTCGCCAACGCGAGTGCCGTGACGCTCTTGCCGCAGCCGGACTCGCCGACGAGCGCCAACGTCTCGCTGCGTTGCAGCGCAAACGACACGCCGTCCACCGCCCGCACTTCGCCCTCGTCGGTGAAGAAGCTGACCCGGAGGTCACGGACATCAAGGAGAGTGCCTAAGTGCATAAGTGTCTAAGTGACTGAGTTACGGTTTTCCCCGGCCGAGCCTTTGGCAATGTCGAGGAACCGCGCCTTCTGCCAGCAAATCAAATCTTCAAACCGCTCCACTTTCATCATCTCTCCTTATAACCCATCCGGAAACCTCTTTCCCGAATAATGTCATTCTGAGCGCAGCGAAGAATCTCTGCTGTTTTAGCGATTTGATGAACGACAGAGACCCTTCGCTGCGCTCAGGGTGACAATCGGAGGAGGTTTTCGGATGGGTTCTAAGCACTTCGCCACTTAGTCACTTTGCCACTGTTATGCCGTCTTCGCCTCCGCTGTCCTTAGTTTCGGATCGAGGGCGTCGCGGAGGGCGTCGCCGAACAGGTTCAGGGCGAGAACGAGAAAGAACATCGCGGCGGTGGCGCCGCCGAGTTCCCACCAGTTGCCGAGCCAGAGGCGTTGCTTCGCGTCGTTGATGATCGCGCCCCAACTCGGTTCGTTGGCGATGCCCACGCCGAGATAGCTCAACACGGCTTCGGTCAGGACGAGGCCGGGGAAGCGCAGGGTAAAATTGATGATGATGAGGTGCAGGACGTTCGGCGCGATGTGGCGGAACATGATGGCGAAGTCGCTGACGCCGAGGGCGCGGGCGGCCAGGACGTATTGGCGTTCCCGGTGTTTCATGTACTCCGCCCGGATCAGCCGGCAGAGGCCGACCCAGCCGGTAAACCCCATGCCCACGCAGACGGCCAACAGCCCGGCATCCACGTAGCGGGTCACCGCCTGCATCGCCTCGCTGCGTTCGACGGCGCCGCGCACGACGTAGGCAATCGCCATGATCAGCAAAATGCCGGGCACGCTGTCCACGACGGAGTAGAGATAAACGACAGCCGTGTCCACTTTGCGCCCGAAGTAACCGGCAACCGCGCCCAGCGCGAAGCCGATGGGAATCACGATCAGCGAGGTCAGCAAGCCGATTTCAAACGCGATGCGGGTCCCCTGGATCATCTGGCCGAGATTGTCGCGGCCGGCGTAGTTGGTGCCGAGCGGATGCGCGAGGCTCGGCGGCTGGTTGCGGATGTCGTAGTGGGATTGTTTGTAGGCCGGGATGACGCCGCGCAGGCGGGCGGACCAGAACTGCGTTTCAGCATAGACCCACACCGCCGCGTACACGCCGAGGATGGCGAGACAGACCATGGCGAGCCGTTTGCGGCGGAGTTGCCGCCAGGCGATTCTCCAAAGAGTGTCCGGGGTGTTCATCGGAGTCGGATGCGCGGATCAGCCCACGTGTACGCGATGTCGGTAATGGTGTTGGCCACAACAAACAAGATGGCGCCGATGAAGGTGGTGGCAAAAATCACGTCTTCGTCGCCGGTAAAAAGGGCGGTCACGGTCAGCCGGCCGAGACCGGGGATGCCGAAGAAGTTTTCCAGCAGGAGCGCGCCGGTGTAGAGGAACGGAATGGCAACGATGACGTTGGTGAGGATCGGGATCATCGCGTTGCGCAGGACATGCCGGAACAGGACGCCGCGCGGGCTGACGCCTTTGGCCCGGGCGGTGCGGACGTAATCCTGATACATCTCGTCGAGCATCACGGTCCGGTAGAACCGGACACTGCCGCCCGTGCCGGCCACGACACCGATGAGCACCGGCAAGACGAGGTACTGCGGGCCTTCGAACCCCCAGACCGGGAACAGCCGCCACTCGCTGGCGAGCCAGTATTGCGCGACCATGATGTAGACCAGCGAACTGATGCTCATGCCGGTCACCGCCACGACCATGATGCCCCGATCAATCCAGGTGTCCCGGTAATAGGCCGCCAGCAACGCCAACGCGATGGCCAGCGCCAGTTCGATGAAGAACAGCGGCGTCGTCACGCACAACGACGGCAGCACGCCTTCCCGCAGCATGGTGCTGACGCGTTGTTTGGTCTTGATGGACTCGCCGAAGTCGCCGCGGAGCAGTTGCCGGCACAACCGGGGGAACTGCGCGTCGAACAAGCCGGTCGGGAACGCCTGCCAATTCAGGAAGTACGGCTTGTCGTAGCCGCGTTCGCGGGCGATTTGGGCGATCCGTTCTTGCGTGGCGTTCTTGCCGGCAATCCGGTAGGCCGGGTTGCCGCCCACCACCCGGAAGAGCAGGAACGTGATCAACAACACGCCCAACGTGATGGGGATCACCGACAACAACCGGCGGAGGATGTAAGCGCTCAATGCGGTAACACCTTATAGAATTTCCAGTTTGCGTACGGGAACGCGTGCGGTTTGTAATTCTGAAACCACGGCTGGTACAAACCGTACGCCAGCGGGTAGCCGATCAACGCCCACACGCAATCGTCCAGCGTGATTTGCGCCATCCGTTCGTAGAGCGCTGTCCGCTCCGGCGAGTCCGGCATCGTCGCAATCTGTTCGTACAGCCGGTCGAACTCGGGGTTTTGGTAGTTCGTCGCGTTCACGCCGGGGCACTTGTTCGGGCCGTAAAACAACTTCAGGAAGTTTTCGGCGTCGGGGTAATCAATCACCCAGCCGGCGATGAACAACTGCGTCTCGCCGTCGTGTTCCCGGCGCAGGTACTCGGCGAAGGTCAACTGTTGCACGACCAGCTCGATGCCGATGGCGCGCAGTTGTTCGGCCCAGAAATCCGCCAGTTGCCGCGCGTCGGTGCTGCCCGCGCCCGGCATGATCATCGTCAGCCGCAGCGGCCGGCCCTGCGCGTCCCTGCCGCCGGGGTAGCCGGCTTCGGCGAGCAACTGTTTCGCCCGGCTGAGGTTGTATTGGTACGGGTACGGCCGGTTGGTGTGGCCGGGAATGCCGGGCGGAATCGGCGTGTTGGCGGGCGAATACCGGCCGTTGGTGATGACGGCGATGTATTTGTCCACGTCCAGCGCCGTGGCAAACGCCTGCCGGAGTTTCTTGTTCGGGCCGACCACCGGGTCGCGCATGTTGAACCCGATGTAGTTCGTCACCAGGTTCGGCACCTTGTACAGCCGGATGCCTTTCTTCTTCAACGCGTCCGACAACCCCAGTTCCGGCGTGATGACTTTCTCGAAGTAGTCCTTGTTGATGCCCGAGGAGTAGAGCTGGCCGCCGAGGAACATCTGCCACATCGTGTAGTACTCCTGAATGTCGTAGTCCACGAGCCGGTCGAGCAACGGCAAGGGCTTCCCCGCGTCCGCCAACAATCCCGCCGCCCGGTCCTCCGGCTCGCCCTCGCTCGGGTAGCGCTGGCCGTTGAACGTCGGGTTGCGCTCGTACTCGATCCGGTAGTTCCGCCGCCACGACTTCAACCGAAACGGCCCGGTGCCGACCGGATGATTCCGAAAATTGGCCCCGTAAAACTCCACCGCCTCCCGCGGCACCACGAACGCATACGGCATCGTCAACACCCAGAGCAATTGCGGGTACGGTTTGGCCAGGCGGATCTCCAACGTGTACCGGTCCCGCGCCGCAAACCCCGGCAACGGCGCGTTGTGGTCGCCCCGTTGCGCCCATTCCTTCGCGCCGAGAACGTGGTTGATAAAAATCCAGTCGCCCTGCGATTCCAACTTCGGATCGAGCAACCGGCGAAACGAATACACAAAATCCTCCGCCGTCACCTCCCGGCCGCGGCCGCCCGGGAAACACGGATCATCCTGAAACCGGACGCCCTGCCGGAGCTTGAACGTGTACGTCAACCCGTCCGGGGACACCTCCGGCAGCGCCGCCGCCAGCCGCGGGATCACCCGGTAGGGACGCGTCAGGTAGTCGTACTCCAGCAATCCCTCGTACACCCGGCAGACCTGGTCGGCGCTTTCGACATCCCCGGAGTCCACCGGATCGAATCCCTTGAAATCGCCGCCGGAGCCGTACAAAACGCGCGGGGACGGTTCTGCGCCGCGCGCGACAACCGCTCCCATCAGCAAAATCAGGAGCGAGGGACGCCAGGACATCGGAGGGCGCGCGATTAGTTCGCCGGCGCCGCCGGGGCGGGCGCGGGCGCCGGTGGTTCCGCCGGTTTTTCGGGGGCCGCCGGTGGCGGCGTCGGCACCGCGGCCGGGGCGGAAACGGGCGCCGCCACGCGTTCGATGAGCGACCGGCTCGCGGCGCTGCCGCCGCGCCGGGAATGCAGCACCGCCAAAATCAACGTTGTCGCCAACAAAATGCAGGCGCACCAGATCGTCATCCGCACCAGCGCGGTGGTCGTGCCGGCGCCGAACACGGTGTCGGTCATGCCGCCACCAAAGGCCGCGCCGACGCCCTGGTCTTTCGACTTCTGCATCAGCACGAGGAGGATCAGAAACAGCGCCACCACCACGTGGATGGCCGTGAACAACCAGATCAACACATTCATTCGTTTGTCCTTTGCGCGTTAAAGTGCGCCGCGGATAATACCGGCAAAGTCCGCCGCCTTCAAGCTCGCGCCGCCGACCAGCGCGCCGTCAATGTCCGGTTGGCCGAGCAGTTCCTTCGCGTTGGCGGGCTTGACGCTGCCGCCGTATTGCACGCGCACCTTGCCGGCCGCGTCCGCGCCGAACATCTGCGCGAGCAATCCGCGAATCAATGCGTGGACTTCCTGCGCCTGCGCCGGCGTGGCCGTCTTGCCGGTGCCAATCGCCCAGACCGGCTCGTAGGCGATCACCGTCTGGTGCAGGTCGTCCTGCGCCAGCCCGGCCAGCGCGGCGGTGAGTTGGTCGCTGACGATGTGGCTGGTCTGGCCTTCTTCGCGGTGCCGCAGGGTTTCGCCGACGCAGATGATGGGGCGCAACCCGGCCGCCAGCGCGGCCTTGGCGCGTTTGTTGACCGTGTCGTTGGTCTCGCCGAAGTACTGCCGGCGTTCGCTGTGGCCGACAATGACGTAATGCACGCCGAGTTCCCGGAGCATCCCGGCGGCAATCTCGCCCGTGAACGCGCCTTCCTTTTCCCAGTGCACGTTCTGCGCGCCGAGTTTGATGTTGGAGTTCGCCAGCAGCGGCGCCGCGGCCGCCAGCGCCGTGAACGGCGGGCAGACCACCATCTCGACGTTCGATTCTTTCACGTCGGCGAGCGCCCGTTTGAGTTCATGGATCAGCGCGACGGCTTCCGCCGCCGTTTTGTGCATCTTCCAGTTGCCGGCAATGATGGGTTTGCGATTGGGATTCATGACGAGGGCAGTGTCCAGATTTACGGCCAACAGTCAATACTTCTGTGCGTCCCCGGCGGGCGCGGCAAACCAGTCCTTGAGCCGCGCGAACAAGTGCCGGCCAAACGTGTTCAGCGCAAACACCGGCCGTACGCCGCAGCCAGCCTCCCGGCCACGGGACCGGTGATTCACGATTAGAACAGGCCGACGACCTTGCCGTTGGCATCAAGATCAATCAGCTCGGCTGCCGGTTGCTTGGGCAGACCGGGCATCGTCATGATCTCGCCGAGCAGGGCGACCACAAAGCCGGCCCCCGCGGCCAACCGGAGATCGCGGACCGGCACGTCGAAGTTCTTTGGCCGGCCGAGCAGCAACGGGTCGGTTGAGAGCGAATACTGCGTTTTCGCCATGCAGATGGGCAGGCGACCATAGCCGGCCGCCTCGTAGTCCTTGAACTTCTGCCGGACCCGCACGTCGGCCATGATATTGTCGGCGCCGTACACGTTTTGCGCAATGGCGCGGACTTTGTTCCAAAGACTCATCTCGTCGGTGTAGAGGAATTGGAACTTCTTCGCGAGCGGTTGTTCGGCCAATTCGATGACCGCCCGCGCCAACTCCTCCGCGCCGGCCCCGCCGCGGGCCCAGTGGTCGGCTTTGATGGCGCGCACGCCGAGGGCCCGGCAGTGTTGTTCGATGACGGCCAACTCCTCGTCCGTGTCGGCGGTGAAATGATTGATCGCCACCACCACCGGCAGGTTGAACATCCGGATGTTTTCGATGTGTTTTTCGAGGTTGGCGATCCCTTTTTCGACCGCCGCCGGATCGGCCTTGCCGAGATCGGCCTTCGCCACGCCGCCGTGCATCTTGAGCGCCCGGACGGTGGCGACGATGACCACGGCATTCGGTTGGAGACCGGCTTTGCGGCATTTGATGTTGAGAAACTTCTCCGCGCCGAGGTCGGCGCCGAACCCGGCTTCGGTGACCGTGTACTCGGCCAGCCGCAGCGCGAGTTTGGTCGCGAGCACGCTGTTGCAGCCGTGGGCGATGTTGGCGAACGGGCCGCCGTGGACGAAGGCCGGGTTGTGTTCCAACGTCTGCACCAGGTTTGGCTGGAGCGCGTCTTTCAACAACACCGTCATCGCGCCCTGCGCTTTGAGGTCGGCGGCGGTGACCGGTTTTTTGCTCCGGGTGTAGGCCACAACGATCCGGCCCAGCCGCTCGCGGAGTTCGGCGAGCGATTCGCTCAAACAGAAGACCGCCATCACTTCCGACGCGACCGTGATGTCGTACCCGGACTCGCGCGGGATGCCGTTGGCGGAACCGCCCAGCCCAATGACGATGTTGCGCAATGCCCGGTCGTTCATGTCCACGACCCGCCGCCAGGCGATGCGGTTCACGTCAATGTCGAGCGCGTTGCCTTGCGTCAGATGGTTGTCGAGCAGGGCCGCGAGCAAGTTGTGGGCGGCACCGATGGCGTGAAAGTCGCCGGTGAAATGCAAGTTGATGTCCTCCATCGGCACCACCTGCGCGTACCCACCCCCGGCCGCGCCGCCTTTGACGCCGAAACACGGGCCGAGCGACGGCTCGCGCAGGCAGATCGCGGCGCGTTTGCCGAGTCGGTTGAGCGCGTCGCCGAGTCCGACGGTCGCAGTCGTCTTGCCTTCGCCGGCGGGTGTTGGATTGACGGCGGTAACCAAAACGAGCTTGCCGGTCGGCGCGTTGTCCAACGAGTGGCAGAAGTCCAGCGAGACTTTGGCTTTGTACTTGCCGTACCGTTCGAGGGCTTCCTCCGGGATGTGCAGCTGCGCGGCAATCTGGTCAATCGGCAGCATCTTCGTCTGCCGGGCAATTTCGAGATCGGACTTCGGCATGGGAAATTCTCCTTAGGCGTAGTATTCCTGAACGCGCATGATGCTGTCGAAGCCTTCCAGTTTCAGGCAATCGCGCAGACAGCGCATCGCCGGGTGGTCTTCGGTGAGTTTTTCGTATTTCCGCTTCGTCGAGCCGATGATGTGATCCAATCCCAGCGGCATCGCGATCATCAGGAACGCGCTTTCCAGCGGGCCTTTCGTCGGCGAACCATCGCCGCGTTTCGGCGGCAACATCACGGTGAAATTGCTCAAGCCCACCGACATGTGGACGCCCCGAAACGCCGGGTCGGCATGAATCATTTCCATCGTGCCGACAATGCGTTTGAGGTGGCCTTCGGAGTCAGCCCCGATGGGCGAGATGGCCGGGTCAATGATGCAATCGGTGACCGGAATGCCGTGTTTCTTCGCCTCGGCGAGCATCTGCTTTGCGGTGGCGAATTCTTCGGCGGCGGTGTGGTTCGGCATGCCCCGGCCGCCTTCGTTGCGTTCGGACACGAGCAGGATCGGTTTGAACCGGATGATCTTCAGCAAATCAAACATCTCCAGCCGCAACGGCGAAATGGAGTTCAGGATCGGAATTTTCCCGCCCGCCCGGTGGAGATCGTACGCCTTGAGCGCCGCCTCGGCCATTGCCGGGTCGGGCGTGTCAATCGAGAGCGGCTTGGCCGTCACGCTCTGGACGTGCCGGACCATTTCCGCCAGAAACTCCGGCGGCCGTTTGCCGACGTTGACGTCAATGTACGCCGCCCCGCCGAGGTCCTGCGACCGCGCCAGCTCTTTCAAACCGGCAATATCGTTGGCCTCATACAGTTTGTGCGTGGACGGCACGGAATCGTTGATGGATTCGCCGATGATGGTTAATCCCGGTAGCGACATGATTCATTTCTCCTTTTTTGCGTGATGATCGCGATTGCGGAACAGGTTGGCCCACGACGACGTGCCTTCGAGGCTGGCGTTGTAAAACACCGCCGGGCCATCGAGCATGTGCTCCGCTTCACCGTAGTATTTTAGCCGGTCGTACGCCCGTGCCCAAAGACAATCTTTGTCCTGCAACTCGCACCGGCCATCCGCCGACCCGCCGCACGGGCCGTTGCGCCCGGTCTTCGAACACGCCTTGCGCGGACACAGATACGCCGTCTCCGGCAACGAACAATCGCCGCAATCCTTGCACCCGAACGCCATTTCCTTCGACACCCGCTCGATGGCATAGAGCGCCTTCAACGCGAGGTTGTCGCCCTTTTGTTCCAACTTTTCATAGACCTTCTGCAACGTCGGGAACATCCCCTGGCCGGGCGTGAACGCGACTTCATGCACTTTCCGCGTCAGCCGGTAGCCCACCGACGGCGCTTTCTGCAACGCCGCTTTGTATTCGGGATTCAGCCGCGTGATGTCGCCCAGCCCGGTCGCCGGGTCCGCCTCGAACAAATAGAACTCACCCGGCTTCGAGAACTGGATCTCTTTGGCAAACTCCTTCCAGTCGTTCTCGCCGAAACTCTCGGCTTTCTCGATGACCTGGAAGAAGCCGTCCGCCTTGTGAATGCCGCCGAGGTAGCCGGCGGCGAAGCCGAGACCCTTGAACACGGCGAGTTGTTTTGCGGCCAGTTCAACGAAGAACGCCTTGCCTTTGTCGGGGCCGGCGGCGTATTTCTCGCACAACGCATACAACGCATCGCTGACCACGCAGCCGGGAATCTTGTTCTTGTTGAACAGCCCGGCCACGGTTTTGTTGAGCAGATAAACGTTGCCGATGACCGGGAGGTTGGCCGGCAACTGTGCCCACTGGAGAAACAACTTGATCTCGTAAAACTTCCGCATGTCGTAGCCGAGTTGCGGAATCACCCACTGCGCCCCGCAATGAATCTTGCGGGCCAGCTTGAAATACTGCGGCATCAACTCCCGCTCGTACCGCTTGAACGGCGACACCGCCGCCCCGATGTAGAAATCCGTCTTCGGCAACCGCTCCATCTTCCCGTTCGGCCGTTGCACTTCCAACCCGTCGTTCATCGCCTTGAGCATCGCAATCAGGCTGACCGAATCGAGGTCGAACACCGGCCGCGCCAACCCGCCGTAGCCGGTCACCGGATAATCACCGGTCAACGCGAGCAGGTTGTTAAACCCTTCCAGCGCGTACCGCCACGCCGCCGACTCCAGCCCGTTGCGGTTGAGGTCTTTGCAGGTCAGATGAATGACGACCTTCTCTTTGTTCTGCGCCAGCATCCCGGCAATCCAGTCCGGCGGCAGCATCGGATTGCCGCCCGGATTGTCCGTGATCGAAACCCACGCAATCCGCGGGTCGGCCACCAACGCCGTGCCGAGTTCGATCAGTTTGCTCGACTCGCCCGGCGCGGGAATGCCGCGGGTGCTGACCAGTTCCGCGCCGTAGAGAAACCGGCCGCTCGTCAGGGCCTGGCGAAATGTCTCCGTGCTCATGTTCACACCAACCAATAGGCGACCGGCAGTGTTCTTGACAATGCCCCGGACTCACGGGAACATGCCTGCTATTGACCGATGGCCACCAACGTCATGGACAAATTTCTGCTCGGCGCCGCCGGGATCGCGGCTTATCCGCCCGGGGCGACCTTCGGGCCGCGGTTGCTGTTTGACTTCGAATTCCTCTGGATTATCGCTGGTTCCGCAAATTGCGATTTCGACGGCCAGAAGTTTCATGCCGGCAAAGGCACCGTCATTCTCGGCCGACCCGGCATGACCGACCGGTACAACTGGGATACGCAGGAACGAACCATGTTGGCGTTCTTCCATTTCAGTTTCGACTATTCCGAAGGCGACTGGCCGGAGCTGAAAACCTGGCCCCTGACCCGCACCGTGGCCGCCGAAGACATCTTGCCGACGTTGTTCCGGTACGTCATCGGCCTCGCCCGCAGCGATCAACCCGGCAAGGAAGTGCTCATCGAATCCACCGTCGGCCTGATGCTCCGCAGTTTCCTGACCGGCCAGAGCGCCGTGCGGCTCGAACCGCACCAGGACCTGCCGGAGCCGATCCAGAAAGCCCTCCGAGCCATTCGCGACGCCCTGGCCAAAGACCCGGTCGAGACGGTGACGTTGGCCGCGCTCGCCCGCGCCGCCCATGTGTCACCGGAGTATCTGTGCCGGTTGTTCCGCCGGCATCTCAACCTCGGCCCGCTCGAATGCGCCGGGCTCGCCCGGTTGGAGCGCGCCGCCTCGCTGCTCGTGCGCAGCAACCTGACCGTGAAAGAAATCGCCGACGCCGTCGGCTTCGCCTCGCCATACCATTTCTCGACGAAGTTTCGGAAAGTGTACGGCGTCTCGCCGAAGTATTACCGGTGGAGCATGCAATCCGGTTTTATGATCACCGGCAACCCGGTCATCGAGCACCTCCAACTGCAAACCTGACCGGGGCTGAGCTTGGCGGAGGGGGAGGGATTCGAACCCCCGATCCCGCTCACGCAGGATAACGGTTTTCAAGACCGCCGCATTCGACCACTCTGCCACCCCTCCGCTATTGCATATCAACAACTTGCGATAAATCTCTTTTTTCACGCTTGACTCAATTGGCAGTAAATGGCATTCTGAGGCAACAAAAGGAACATGCCATGACCACCAAACGAGACAGCAAACCGAAAGCGTGGCCGCCGATTCATCGGCTGGACTATGACAGCGGCAAGGTCGGCTTTCAAGTCGCTTGTCAGGTCAACGGGAAGCGTATCCGCGAGACGTTCCCGACCAAAGGCGAAGCCGAAACACGCGCCCAAGAAATCCGCACACAGGTCGAGAATGAAGGCCGGGCGGCATTCTCGCTGGCCGTGGACATCCGCATCGAGGCCAGCCGCGCCGTCGAGAAGCTGTCCCCGCACAAGGCCACGATCACCGAGGCCGTTGACCACTACGTTGAACACGTCCTGAAATACCGCACCGCGCCGACCGTGGCAGAGATCGTCGAGAAGCTGCTGGCCGATGCCGCCGCCAACAAGCGCCGGGAGCGGACAATCAAAGACCTGCAATCCCGGCTGAGTGCGTTCACCGAGACTTACGGGAAGCAGCGCATCGCCGAGATCACCCGCGAGGAATTGAAAGACTGGTTGACCGACCCGACGCTATCGGCGCGGTCGAGAATCAACTACGCCACGAAGCTGTCGCAGTTGTGGAACTACGCGATTGCGAACGGCTGGGTGGAATACAACGTGCCGGCCAGCATCCCGCGCCCAAACGCTGAGGACGGCGAGCCGGACATCTTCACCGTCGAGCAAGCCGCTCGACTGTTAGAACACGCTGCCGAGTATGACTTACTCCCCTACGTTGCGCTTGGCCTGTTCGCCGGGTTGCGGAGCGCGGAGATCAACCGGCTCGACTGGTCAAACGTGAAGCTGGCGGAGCGCAGCATCATCGTCGGCGCTGCCGTTGCCAAGAAACGCAGCCGGCGTGTGGTCGAGATCAACGACACGCTCGCCGCGTGGCTGCCGGCGTGCGCGAAGTCCAAAGGCGCGGTTGTGCCGCTGGACAGCAACCGCACCTTGTACGCCCGGCTCAAAAAACTGGCGACGGCTGCCGGGTTGAAGGCGTGGCCGGACAATGGCTTGCGGCATAGTTGCGCGTCGTACTCGCTGGCGTTGACCGGCGACGCCGTGCGCGTGGCCTATCAACTCGGCAACTCCGCCGACATGATTCACCGGCACTACAAGGCACTGGTCACGAAGGCCGACGCGGACCGGTTTTTTGCGCTGCGACCGACTGCCGACGAAGCCGGTAAGATCGTGCCACTGAAAGCGGTCAACGAATAGGGGAGAGGATGAAAGCGAGCAAACAACAACACCGCGCTCGTGGCCGACGCCGATTCGCAGCGAGCAAGAGACTTGAACCAACGAACGCACCAGCCCGACCGTATGGCGACTCACACCCGGTTCTCGACATCGGAAATCGGCTCTCCCTCTTGGAGTTCTACCTGCCGGTCATAGCAGGACGGACAGGCGTTTTTCCCGGCCCGCCGTTGAACTTCGCGCAGACTGCCGACATCCTGCTTGGTGAGAAGCGGATGCTGTCGCGCAATCCCGAACTGTTGAAGACCCTTGACCGTTACGAGCGGTTGAACAATCAGAGTCATCCGCAGCGGAACACCTTTGAGCTTCCGCACAAGTTATTGCGTGAGGCGCTGGCACAGTGCCCGGAATCCGCACTGCGAAATTATACCGTGGTGCAGTTGGCTCTGGCGCGGCTCTACTCCGTCGCCTACAACGGACGCGGCCCGGAGAGCACTGCGGCAAAGAATGAATTGGCGCAACTCATTCCGTCGAGACAAGGCAAAGGCCGCACACCCGACCCGATCACGAAACACCTGCCAGAAATTGCGGCGAAGTTCCGGGAGCTACTGCGCTTCATCCTCGCATCAAACGAGTTGATGAAGGCGAAGTTCCCTCGTGAAAATGAGCGGCAAGCGAAGCTGGCCGAACTCTACGACGAAGACCCCACAGTGATTTACGCGGCGACTCACTACAAAGAGAAACCGTTTCTCGCCGCCCGGCTCGCAGCCGTGCTGAGAATCCCGGTCGAGACGGCAAAGAAGGCTATCGCAACCCCTCCCGCTGGGTAGAAAGTCGCAATTTCCACCCTTCGACGCCGTGCGCGTGGCCGCCGTAAGCTGCCAACGCAATGAGCAGACATTCTACATCAACGGCAGCGGTCAACGTCGAATCCGCTGCGCTGTATCTGCGACCGACCGAAGCGACCAAGCTGTTGCCGGTATCGCGTCGCACCCTGAGCAACTGGCAACGCCGCCATGTGATTCCTTTTTATCGCATCGGGCGCACCGTACTGTTCAAACGCGCCGACATCGAAGCGGCACTCGAAAGATTCCGCGTCAAGGCGGTGGGGGAATAGCTGCCATGACTACGAGCAAACGGATTCACACTTTCGTTGCCGGTCCCGTGCCACTGGCGCGGCGGTCTAATCCACCGGCTCAGCCGGCAACGTCTCTTTCGGCGCGGTGCATCACCTGTGGCCGGTTGACTCCATCGGATGAAGTCGGCGGTGCGACCGGGAAAATCAGCAAGGCACGTTGGAGTTGCCGGGCGGTGTGCGATGACTGACGCCACAACTCTTGACCGTGTTCGCGCCGCGAATCCTCTGGCCGACGTGTTGCGCGAAGATGGAGCGCAGTTGAATCCTGACGGCGCTGCCGGGCGGATGAAGATGCTGTGTCCGTTCCACGCGGAAAAATCGGCATCCTGCAAGGTGTTCACCGACCAGAACCGCTTCCATTGTTTCGGGTGCGGTGAGTCCGGAGACGTGTTCACCTACACCATGAAGCGGCACGGCCTGACGTTCCCGCAATCCGTCGAGCGGCTGGCGCAACGGGCGGGCATTGCGTTGAACGGCCAGCATCCGACGAAGGCGGACATCGTGGCGGTGTACGACTACACCGACGAAGACGGCGGGCTACTGTACCAGTGCGTCCGGTATCTGCCGAAAGATTTCCGGCAGCGACGGCCTGACGGCAAGGGCGGCTGGACGTGGAAACTGGACGGCGTGCGGCTGGTGCTGTACCGGCTGCCGAAGCTGAAAGCGGCGGCTGAGGTTATCATCGTGGAAGGGGAAAAAGATGTGCTTGCCGTCGAGGCGCTGGGATTCATTGCGACCTGCAACCCGATGGGTGCCGGTAAGTGGCGTCCTGAGTACGCGGAGACGTTGCGCGGGAAGCGGTGCATCATCATCCCCGACAACGACCCGCCCGGCCTGAAACACGGTGACGCGGTAGCACGTTCCCTTCACGGCGTTGCGGCAAGTGTCCGCGTGGTGCGATTGCCGGACACGGTGAAGGATTGCACTGACTTCGTTGCCACGTTCACCGACAAGGCGGACGCTGCCGAAAGGTTGGCGCTGTTGGCTGAAGGCGCGGCAGAGTATCAGCCGGACGCGGTAGCAAAGCCTGTTGCGCCCGTGTTGGAGTTTTTGCGGCCTTCTGAGTTGCTGGGCTACCGGCCACCGGAAGGCATCGTGTTGGCGGGCGACTGTCACGTTGTACGCGGCAGCGTCTTCGTGATTGGCGGCGCGCCCGGTGTCGGCAAGAGCCGGGCGGGTGTGGCGCTGGGTGTAGCAGGGGCAACCGGCGCGGATTGGTTCAACCTGAAAGTGCACGCCCGCTTCCGCACGATGATTGTGCAAAACGAAAACGGGCGCTTTCGTTTGCAACGCGAGTTTGCGGACTTGAATTGCCCGGCGTTGGAAGACTTCGTGCGGGTGTGTCCACCGCCCCCGCTGGGGCTGGCGTTTGACAAGGAGGAGTTTCGAGCGGCGTTGACGGCGGCGATTGCCGCCTTCCGCCCGGACGTGATTCTGATAGACCCGTGGAACGCCGTGGCGCGGGATGAAAAAGCGCGGGACTATCTGGACACGTTCAACGTGATTCGCAGTGTGATCCCAACCGGCGACAACGCCCCGGCGCTGGGCATCGTGGCGCATACTCGCAAGCCGAAAAATGATGAGCGGGCAACCGGACGCGGCCTGTTGAATCTGTTGGCGGGAAGCTACGTGCTGGGCAGCGTGCCCCGGACGGCGTTTGTTCTGCAATCGGCCAGTGACGATCCAACCGACGCCCGCGTTGTCTGGACATGCTGCAAAAACAACGACGGCGAGCTTGGCGAGCGGACGGCATGGCAACGGCGCAACGGGCTATTCGCGCCCGTGGCGGATTTTGACTGGACGGAGTTTGACCGCCCCGCCAGTGACCGGCCTACGGTGACGGAAGCGGACGTGGCCGACGTGTTCCAACACGGCCAACGTAGTGTGCGGAAGGCGGAAGCGGTTGCCGATTTACAGGAACGCACCGGCGCGGGCAAGAGCGCCTGTTACAACGCGCTGAAACTGGACGGGCGGTTTGCGGGACACCTTGCCGAAAATGAAGGGCTGTTGACGTGGACACCCTGACAAAATCCGTTTTCCACTTCCACTTCACCTATAGGCAAGGTGGAAGTGGAAAGACAACCTTCCACCCGTTTCCATGTGGAAAGAAGTGGAAGAAAACCAAGCCAACAGGGAACACTACATGAGCACGGAACAAACGGAAGCAATCGTGAAGGTGACGACGGCAAAGCTGGCCGTCCGTGAGCGGCAAAAGACGGCGCTGGAACTGCGGTTGTCGGGCAAGACCTTCCAAGCGATTGCCGACGAACTCGGTTGCAGCAAACACACGGCGCACCGGCTGGTTGAACAAGCGTTGGACGCGACGATCAAAGAACCGGCAGAGCGTGTCCGCGAAATGGAGTTGCACCGGCTGGACGGAATGTTTGCGGGATTCTGGCCGCAAGCGCAACAGGGTGACGCTGTGGCAGCGGCGGGTTGTCTGAAGGTGATGGAACACCGGGCGAAGTTGCTGGGGCTGTACGCGCCGAAGCGGATAGACGCGCAGGTGAGCGGCGGGATGATTGTGTTGCACACCGACCTTGACGTGGCGCGGGTGGTGGGGACGAACGGCGGTAACAGTGACAGCGATCCGGTATCTCCACGCGGCGATTGAAGGCGGCGGCACGGGCGCAATCGGCGAGCGCGAGCTTGCCGGCATCCACATTGGACGGCCTGACGTGTACTTTCAGGATGACACGGTGTATTTCAACGACCCCCCCGTTATATTCAATGACTCGCTGCCGTGGTTGTGACCATAGCAGCCGCGCATTCGCACGACGTTGACCACAGTGCCGCGTCTGTCCCGTCAGTCGAGTTCATCATCGCAAGATCAGTGTGACCAAAAATTGAGTTACTGCGCGTCACGTCCTTCCCGGCCACTTGGCAGAAAATGGCATTTGAAAACCCTCTTGGTGCGTTTTCGTGCGACTCGCTGCGAAACCGAAAAAGTGCGTTTTGACTAAGCCGGCGTGTGTGTTTCGCATTTTACTGAGAAAACCGCGAGATCGTTGAAAAGTGGCCTTATCGGTTTTCAAGACCGCCGCATTCGACCACTCTGCCACCCCTCCGCAGGGCGCGCCGACAGCTTAGGGGCGCGACGGCAGCCGGTCAAGCCGCTGCACCACCGGCATATTCGACCAACAACTGCAGCAACCAACCGAGCACGTGGATTTGGAAAACAGCGACATCCTTCGCGCGGCCGGGGTCGAGCTGTTCGTTGGCCATGTCGGCCTCGGTGACGACGTATTGTTCGGCAAGAATCAGCCGTGCCTGATTGAGCGCGCTCAGCCAGGCGTTGAGGTGGGCGACCGGCACGAGCAGTTGCAGGTGCCGCTCGCGCGCCGGATCCGGCGCCAGCCGAGTGAGGTCGCGTTCCACGATTTCGCCGGCCGCCGCGAACAGGTGCCGCAACTCGTCGTCCATCAACCGGTGCCACTCCTCGTTGGCCGGGGCGTCGGCGCGGAACGGGTCGGGATACAACCGTTGCCGGGCCGGCGGCCGGTCGCGCTGGGCGAGGATCTGCGGCACCGCAACCAGACACCCGGCCAGCAGGGGATCAACGCCGGTGAGGCGGATATTTTTGTCGTCGGCCAATTCAATGCGGAGATGCGTCATGCCGCCGATTTCTCCAAGCGGGCCAACAACTGGTAGCCGTGCAACTGGTGGACGTACATCTCGGCCTGTTCGCGGCCGCCGGACCAGACGAGCGCCCGCCCTTTGTGGTGCACTTCGAGCATCAGCGTTTCCGCCTTTGTCCGCGGATAACCGAACACGCGCTGAAACACCATGGTGACGTAGCTCATCAGGTTGATAGGGTCGTTCTCGACGATGACGTTCCAGGGCGTCGCCAACGCGGCGTCGGTTTTGGTCTCTTCCAGATGAATGACTCCCGGCTGGGGCATAACAATCCTATTTTATCACAATCTCCGGCAAATCAGAACTTGATTTTCGGGTGGATTCGGCGAGAATGGCGGCACCTGTTGAGGCGGGCGTAGCATAGTGGAAATGCACCGGCTTCCCAAGCCGGCGAGGAGGGTTCGATTCCCTTCGCCCGCTCCACTTCCCAACAACTGCCCCGGCAGCCGCGCTGTCTCAACGCAACGGGGCGGACACTTGTCCGCCCCGCGAATCCACGCCCGACAGCCGCGATTATTTCCGCCGACGCCGCAGCACCACGAGCAACGCCAGCCCGCCACCCACCAGCGCCACCGGGCCCGGCTCGGGAATCACTGTCACATAGCCGGTCAGAGGATCAAACGTCGCCTGCTGACTGCCCGGCAACCCACTCCATACGACGGCGTCGAAGTCGCCACTGTAGCTGGTGTAGTCATAGACCTGAACGGTCGAGCCGTTGGTGTACGTGCCGCCGCTGAACGCCAAGCTCAACACCCCGCCAAAGGTCACTGACGTGCCTTTGACCACGTCATAGGTCCCCAGCGCCAGCGCCGGACTGGTGATCTCGATGATGTTGGTCGAACCGGCACTCATCGTCAGCGTGTTCACCGTCAGCGTGCCCGGCGAACTGCCCGGGGAGAGTACCGCGCCGGACTGCAACGTCAGCGTCGCCACCGCGCCGGTGCCGCCGAGCGTGGCGCCGGCCACGACGGTCACCGCCCCGCTGCCCGTGCCGTAGCCGGTCGTGTTGTTCACCAACAGCGTGCCGTTGCTGACAATCGTCGGGCCGTTGTAGGTGTTCGCCGCTGTCAACTCCAACACTCCGTTACCGTTTTTGACAATGCCATTGGTAAGGGACTCGGTGAAGATATCACCGGAAATCCGCGCTCGATCAGAAGTCGAGTTGGGATTGTCGATGACAGTAATCGTCCGCATGACGTTGTTGTTCCCCGATGCCGCAAGTTTGAGACGGTTCTGGAAATCCACCACGTCGTCCGCCGTCGTGGAGCCGAAGATCAGTGCCTGACCAGTGGGGACGAAACTCGAGCCGTTCCACGTCATCGTGCCTGTGCCGCCATTGAGTTGGATGTTCAGCACGCCGCCACGGGCGGCGAACCCGCCGCTGCTGGTGCTCCAGTTGACGGCCCCAGCGGCGGTGCCAACTGCACGGCTGAAGGTCCCGCTGCTCTGGAACACGCCGCCACGGAGTTGGAGGATGCTCGAAGTCGGCAACCCGACCCCGTCCACGGCCTCCAACGCGCCGGCATTGATGGCGGTGGCGCCGCTGTAGGTGTTGGTGCCGGAGAG